>NHCFR00700__coassemble_863_pt1 | contig 106073 bp, 95 predicted proteins | sample NHCFR00700__metabat2_high_PE_034 | metagenome-assembled genome bin NHCFR00700 | reverse complement strand
TTGATCTTGTGGATATTCTTATTCTGTGAGAGAATTTTGGATCATAGAGCAATAAAAAAGCCAGGGCGCGCAGATCAGCACCGTAAAAGCAGGTCATACTGCCGCGCTAAGCGCCCTGACCGTACAAAACCTTTACTTGGCTCGCAGTCGTTCCCCAAAGTATATTGTCACAACGCAGTCCCAGCACAACCGGGAGCGCCGGACTGCTCGCACCCGCTGTGCGGAGCTCGTACACTCTCACCCTGTCGGCGGCTGAAATGTACATCTGACGGAAAGGGAAAACGGGGTCACAAAGGGACGAGAGCGCGCCTTAAAATACGCCGTAGGCGTGCGTGCTCGAGGTGAGCGGCGGTACGCGATTTTCGAGCGTACCGTAAAAAATATTCCGGTGGAATATTTTTTAGCGATGGAGGCAAACCGTAGGTTGTCCATCCTTTGGCCTTCGTTCTCCTTCTAAGGAGCCTTGCGGAATCAGAAAATACCCCGGTGGGGTATTTTCCCGTAAGGCTGTGGCCGACTTGTTCGGCCAAGCCATGAACGGAGAACGGAAGATTCGCCGCCTGCGGGCGGCGCTTTGAACGAGAGTTTAGTTGATTTTCCCTTGCGGGGGACGGGAAAATCAAAAGGGGATTTCGCGTCCTGCGGGACGCGACTCAGGGCTCTGCCCTAAGAACCCGCAAACCTTTGAAAAGGTTTGATCCAAACTTCATTTCGCCTGCGGGCGGGTTACCCGAAAACCTATTTGCTATTTTCTGCGAAACGGTGTACAATAGAACCCAAATGGTTCTGTTTTTACGGTGAGGAGATTTCAAAATGCAGAATTCGATCCAATTCGACGCACATTACATAGATTGCGGTGACGCATGCATCGCGTATTACACTTTTGGTCAAGGCGAACCGCTTATTTTGCTGCATGGCAATGGTGAAGGCAGTGAATATTTCGCGAAATGTATTCCCTACCTGTCCCGTTTTTATCGTGTGATCGCGGTAGACAGCCGCGGACACGGCAAATCTGAGCGCGGTGAGGGAAAGTTGAACTTTGACCGCATGGCGGAAGATCTGCGCATGGTGTTTGACGGTCTGGGACTGGAAAAAGCGCATGTGCTGGGCTTTAGTGACGGCGGAAATCTGGCGATCAAGTTTACGCTGCTTTATCCACAGCGTGTGGATAAGTTGATTTTAAACGGTGCGAATGTATCCATGCTGCGCGGCGTGGTACCGTGGGTGCAGCTGCCGGTGTATCCGGCGGTCGGACTGCTGACGGCCTTGTCGCCGCTCGGTCAGGAATGGAAGAACAAGCGCGATGTGCTGGCGCTGATGGCGCATGGATACGGTGTGCGGCTGCGAGATTTGCAGCTGATCGACCAGCAGACGCTGGTAATCGTAGGCGATCACGACATGATTTTGGAGTCGCACACGCGCGCGATGGTACGCCAGCTGCCGCGTGCGCAGATGGCAGTCTTGCAGGGCAGTCATTTCATTGCGGCCGAGTCTCCTGCACGATTCAGCCTCAACTGCCTGCGTTTTCTGCGCGGCGAGCCGATGCCGGACGAGGTCGCGGCGGAGTGGTTCGTAGAGGATGAAAAGGCAAATCATCGATAAGAAAAAAGAGGGCGAACAGCCCTCTTTTATGTTGTGGTATATTTTTTTGGACATAAGAAAAACACACCCGAAGGTGTGCTTTTCTTTGAAAAAGAGAAAGAGAAGGTAGAGAAAAGGGATAATAGCTATTTTAGGATGCTTCCCTGAGGGAAGCATCGTCCGCCGCGTGGGCGGTAGGAAAACGGCCCATGAGGCCGGGAAAGAATTACTTGGTACGCGGACGATAACGGTCGTAGATCGACACGCCAGGTGCGTAGCAAGTCAGCTGAGCCTGTGCAAGGCTGTTCAAAAATCTTGCAAATTTCATGATTTACGCATCCTTTCAATTGGTTTTCTTACTGTCCAATATGATACACCCAATGTCGAAAAAATGCAACGAGTGACTTGTACCAAATACATAAAAACAATAGAAAAATTTTATGCACATTTTACAAAGGCTTGATTTACGCAAAAAGACGGCAAAAGAGAGAAAAAAGTTTTGACAAACTCTTTACAATCGTGCATGATAGGAGAGAAAAGGAGGAAGGCGAAGATGGAACGAGAGCAGATTGAGACGCTGCTGCATACGCAGTTTGCCAAGAAAATACGAAATCCATTCCGCAAAGCGGTGGAAGAGTACCGCATGATTGCACCGGGCGACCGCATTGCGGTTTGCATTTCGGGCGGCAAGGATTCTGCATTATTGGCGGTTTTGCTGCGGGATTATCAGAAGTATGGAAATGTGCCGTTTGAGCTCATTTGCCTTGCGATGGACCCGGGATATGAACCAGAGAACCGGCGGCAGATCGAAGAGAATATGGACCGGCTGGGACTGCCGCTCGAGGTGTTTGAGACCAATGTACTGCGCGTAGCAGGCAACCACGCGGCGGAAAACCCCTGTTTTCTGTGTGCCAAGATGCGGCGCGGGCACCTGTATGCCGAGGCCAAGGCACGTGGGTGCAATAAGATCGCGCTGGGGCACCACTACGACGACGCGATCGAGACCGTGCTGATGGGCTTGATCTACGGCGGACAGGTGCAGGCCATGCTGCCGCGGCTGAAGAGTGCCAATTACGAGGGCATGGAGCTCATCCGCCCGCTGTACCGGGTGCGTGAGCGCGACGTGAGCGCATGGATGGAGGCCGCAGGGCTTACCTTTCTGCCCTGTGCCTGCCCGGCGCACGTCAAGGAAGGCGATACCAAGCGGGGCGAGATCAAAAAGCTCATCGCGTCGCTGGCAGCCGGCAATCCACAGATCGAGGCCAATATCTTAAACGCGGTCAAGAACGTCAACACAGCCAAGGTGCTGGGCTGGCGGGACGCGGACGGTGCGCATAGCTTTCTCGATCGCCTGGATTCGTAGCGTTTTGTGACGATTTTGTGTACGCCGTTGTTTTTTACGGTTAGAAATGGTATAATAAAAAACAGCCGACCGCGGCGGGAAGATTCCGCACGGCGATCAAAAACAGGCCGGTCTGCGTCTGGTACAAACCGGCAGTACAAGGGAGTTTACAAGGAATGATCAAGACATTTGGCAAACGAATTCTGGCCATGGTCGTCGCCTCGGCAGTCGTTGCAGGCGTTACCATGACTTACGGAATTCCGAACATCAAGTACAAAGAGATCAAGTCGTCCGAGCCGGTCGTTATGACGGTCAACGGCGATCCGGTACACGCGGACGAGCTGCGTGCATACCTCAAGTATAATAAGATGTCGATGGAAAACATGCTCAGTTATTACGGCATGGACGATTCCATCTGGTCGGACCCGTCCATGGGCTCGATGATGATTCAGCAGCTGTTCCAGGCAGCCAGCCAGCAGGCGATCGAGGTACGCGTGGTCGATCAGGAGTTTAAGAACCTGGGCCTCAAGCTGACCCGTGCCGAGAGCGAGGCAGCAGAGCAGCGCAAGGAAGACGATGTTGCACTGCTTGGCGATCCGGAAGCGTTCCAGTCCTGGCTGGACAGCATCGGCTACACCAAGGACATTTATAACAACACCATTGCAATTTCGGCGTATGCGAGCGCAATTCAGGACGCATACTACGGCGATAACGGCACCAAGACCAATACCCAGGCGATCATGGATAAGTTCAATGAGACTTATCTGTGCGCAAAGCACATTCTGGTCAAGTCCATTGACGATTCGTACAATCCGCTGACCGGTGATACCCTGACCGCAGCGCAAAACAAGGCCAATGAGGCACTGGAGAAGGCTAACGCCGGTGAAGATTTCGATACGCTGATCGCACAGTATAACGAAGACCCGGGTATGGAGATGTACCCCGAGGGCTACGTATTTACCGAGGGCGACATGGTTGACGAGTTCTATCAGGGCGCAAAGGCACTGGAACCCGGCCAGACCTCGACTTCTCTGGTTGAGAGCAGCTACGGCTGGCATATCATCCAGCGCGAGCCGCTGACCGAAGATCAGCTGACCGATGACATCAAGGAAGTCCTGATTCAGCAGATCACCGGTAAGACCTTCATGGATGAGATCACCGAGCTGATGGACGCAGCAGATGTTGAGTACACCGAGGAATACGGTGAGGCGACGTATGATAACCTCATGAAGCTGCTGGGCGAGGAGACCACCGAGTCGACCGAGACCACCACGACCGAAGATGGCGCGGCAGCACAGGAGACAGCTCCGACTGAGGAACAGACCACCGCGGAATAAGGAAAAACAGAGAGGCTTGCAGATGCAGGCCTCTTTTTTTGACAAAAAACCACCGCACCAAATATTGAAGCTTTCGCCAGCCTTTCTCGAAAGGCTGCGGGTTCTCAGGGCAGAGCCCTGAGTCGCCCGTCGCAACGGGCGAAACCCTCTTTTTGATTTTCGCATCTGCGAAAATCAACTAAAAAATAACAAAAAAAGCGCCGTCCGCAGACGGCGCAATTTCCCCGCGGCCAAAGGCCGCTCATAAGACCCGACCTGCTGGATCGGGTCTTTTTTTATGACGTACTTACAGCTTTTCCGCCCAGTCAGCTTCCTTAAAGCCAACCAGAACGGTGTCACCGTCCACAACGATCGGACGCTTGACCAGCATACCGTCGCTTGCCAGCAGTGCGAACTGCTCGTCCTCGCTCATCTCGGGAAGACGGTCTTTGAGGTGCAGTTCCTTGTACAGGTTGCCGCTGGTGTTGAAGAACTTCTTGAGCGGCAGGCCGCTTTTGCTGTGCCACAGACGCAGCTCGTCCTCGGTGGGGTTTTCCAGCTTGATATCGCGGACGGTCACGTCCTTGTTCTGTGCATCCAGCCATTTTTTCGCCTTCTGGCAGGTGGAGCACTTGGGGTAACATACGAAGAGCATGGGAAAGGTCTCCTTTTTGTTGATTTTGGGGTGGGATTTTAAGGAAAAACGCTGATAAGCGTTTTTCATGAACGCGCTGAGCGCGCAGGGGATTTCGCTCGCTGCGGCGAGCGATTTTTTGTTTATTTAAGTGATTCCCGGGCCGAACACCGGGAATCAAGAGGGGATTCCGTGTCCTGCGGGACACGGCTCAGGGCTCTGCCCTGAGAACCCGCAAGCCTTTCGAGAAAGGCTTGAGCGAAAGCTTCATTAGGGGTGCGGTGTTATTTCGTTTCCGCGTATTTTTTCACTAAAGTTTGCGCCATTTGCATGGGCGTCTCGCCGGGTTTGAGTCTAAGCGACAAGTACGGCTGACTGCCCGCATTGAGCAGCAAACGACCGGAGAAATCCGGGTCACCGCACAGCTGAGACAGTCTGCGGAAGTTGGTCTGGGCGAAGGTGATATACAATCTGCCAGCGTCCTGTTTGATCTCGGTCACGCCCTGATCGCCGGCCTGTGCACGCAGCAGAGCGATATCCAGCAGAGCGACGGCTTCCGCCGGCGGTTCACCATAGCGGTCAATAAGTTCATCCAGCAAGTCGCTTCGGCCTTCGTCCGAGCGAATAAGGGCGATACGGCGGTACAGATCGACGCGCTGGCCGGGGTCGGGGACATAATCGGCAGGCAGGTTGGCCGACAGGGTAAGTTCTGCGGCGCATTCGACACGCTGGGGTGGGGTTTCGCCCTTTTCCTCGAGCACGGCTTCTTCGAGCAGTTTGAGGTAGAGGTCGTAACCGACGCTCATCATGTGACCGGACTGTTCCGGGCCGAGCACGTTGCCCGCGCCGCGAATTTCCAGGTCACGCATGGCGATTTTGAAGCCCGAACCGAACTCGGCAAACTCGCGGATGGCAGACAGACGCTTCTGAGAAATTTCCGACAGCACCTTGCCGCGTCGGAAGGTGAGATAAGCGAAGGCGCGGCGGCTGGAACGACCAACGCGACCGCGAATCTGATGCAGCTGGGCAAGACCCATGTGGTCGGCGTCCTCGATGATGAGGGTGTTAGCGTTGGGAATGTCGATACCGGTCTCGATGATGGTGGTGCACACCAGAATGTCCAGTGCGCCGTCGCTCATCTCGTTCATGACGTTTGCAAGCTCACGCATGTGCATCTTGCCGTGCGCTACGCCGATGCGTGCGTCGGGGAAGTCCTTTTGCAGCCGCAGTGCGGTGCGCTCGATGGACTCAACGTAGTTGTGCAGATAGTAAATCTGTCCACCGCGCGCGAGCTCACGCCGGATGGCGTCGTTTACGATCGCGTCGTTGTACTCCATGACGTAGGTCTGTACCGGCCAGCGGTCATGGGGCGGCTCTTCGATGGCCGACATGTCGCGAATGCCGGACAGTGCCATGTTGAGGGTACGCGGAATGGGCGTTGCCGACAGGGTGAGCACGTCCACCTGCTTGGACATCTCCTTGAGCGTCTCCTTATGGCTGACGCCGAAGCGCTGTTCCTCGTCGATGATGAGCAGGCCGAGGTCGTGGAACTTGATTTTCTTGTTGAACAGCTTGTGGGTACCGATAATCAGGTCAATCATACCGCTTTGCAGCTGATCGAAGATCTTTTTCTGTTCGGATGCGGTCTTATAGCGCGAGATCAGCTCAATTTTGACCGGATAGCCCGCGAATCGCTGCACCGCGGTCAGGTAGTGCTGACGGGCAAGCACGGTGGTGGGTACCAGAATGGCGGCCTGTTTGCCTGCAAGCACGCATTTCATGACCGCACGCAGGGCAACCTCGGTCTTGCCGAAGCCAACGTCACCGCACAGCAGACGATCCATCGGGCGCGAGGATTCCATATCGCGCTTGATCTCCTCGATGCAGCGCAGCTGATCGTCGGTCTCGTCGTAGGGGAAGGCCTGCTCGAACTCGCGCTGCCAGATATCGTCGTGCGGGAAAGCGAAGCCTTTGAGGCGAGCACGCTCAGCGTACAGCTGGATGAGACCGGCAGCCAGTTCTTTGGCGGCTGCCTTGGCACGCGAGCGGGCGCGCTGCCAGTCCGCACCGCCCAGCTTGTTGAGCCGTACTTTTTCCGGCTCGCCGCCGCCGATGTACTTGGAAATGAGGTCGAGCGAGGTGGCGGGGACGTACAGGAAATCGGTGCCCGCAAAGGCGATCTTGATGAAGTCGCGCGCTGCGCCGTCGACCACCATGCGTTCCATACCGATGTACCGGCCAATGCCGTGATGCTCATGCACCACGAGGTCGCCGGGGGTCAGGTCGGTGTAGCTCTTGACGCGGTCGCGGTTGGATTTTTTGGTACGGCTGGCCTTTTTGCGTGCCGGGGCGTGGCCTTCGGTCAGGATAGCCAGACCCAGACCGGGATATTCCAGACCGGCGGACAGTGTGCCTTCGAGGATGTGCACCCGGCCGGGTGCGGGCAGACGGTTTGAGATGGGCGCATCGATGCCGTGGGCTTCGAGCGCTTCGCGCATGTTTTTGCAGCGCAAATCCGAGCTGCACAGCACGCAGACCGCGCGTTTGAGCTGTAAAAATCCGGCGATATCGGCAGCCGCCATGTCAAACGAGCCGCCGAAGGCGTTCATCTGGTTGACCGAGAAGCTGACCAGCGTCTTGGGGGTCAGCTCGTTCACCGATGACAGGAAGGTATCCAGTCGGACGAGCGGACGGCCGAGCAGGCTGCGGCACAGGGCGACAAAGTCGAGCGCGAAGGCTTCGGGCTGCTGGGGCAGTTCGCCGCGCTCGGCCAGGGCTTCGAGGTCACCCGCAAGGCGCAGGATGTAGCCGCCGACCGCCTCGCGCAGACGCGGTGCGTCGTCGATGAGGAAGATGGTGTCCTCGGGCAGATAGTCGAGCGGGGTTGCGGCCTCGGGGTAGATGAGGGGCAGGTACTTATCTGCCGCAGGCAGAGACTGGGTCTCGGTCAGACGCTCGATGTCGCGCTCCAGATTGCGCACCAAATCGGGGTGCTTTTTGCGCTTGGCGCGGGTGGCCTGATCGAGCGCCTTGCACAGACCGCGAATGCCGCCGGGTGCGCAGGCGGGCAGAGTTTCCATGCAGGGCAGGCAGGTGAGTGCGTTCAGGCTGGCACCGCGTCGCTGGGAACCGACATCGAAGGCAGAGATCGAATCGATCTCATCGCCCCAGAACTCAATGCGCACGGGCGCATCGGCGCGGGGCGGGAACACATCCAGAATACCGCCGCGCACCGAAAACTGACCGGGGCCTTCGACCTGTGCACAGCGCTGATAGCCTGCCGTGACCAGTTTTGCCGTCAGGTCGGCGAGCGGGGTCAGGTCACCGACCCGGATGGTCAGCGACGCATCATGCAGCACCGCAGGCGGCAGGGTTTTCTGCACGAGTGCGGCAGCCGATATGGTGACGAGCGGTGCGTCGGACAGCTGCGCCAGCGCCGCGATGCGTGCCTGCTCGTACTGACGGGACATGCCTTCCATGCCCGCCATGGTCAGTTCGCGCGCGGGGACGTGCAGGACGGGCAGCTCGGAGAAGGATTCCAGATCGGAAGCCAGACGAAGTGCAGCGTTGTCCTCGTCGGTCAGGATGCAGACCGGGCGGGAAGTCTCCAAGCGGAGCGCAGCGGCGAGCTGTGCCTTGGCGGCAGGCGGCAGACCGACGGCGAGCGCCGGAGTCTGACCCGACCGAATGGCGCTAAATAGCTCTTTGTATTCTTTTGAATCTGTAATACTTAAAGTAATATTTTGCATAGCAGACTCCTGTCGAAAAATGGGACAAAATAGACAGACGGCAAAAGGGCAGATTTTGCAACCTGCCCATAAAACCGTCATTTCATTTTAAACCTTCGGGGCTATGCCTCGAAGGTTTCCCGCGACCCCGCGCCGCAGTCCGGCGCGGATAATCCGGGGGTATCAAAAAGGTTTCGAGTGCTCGCAGGAACCTTTTTGTATCTAGGGACGAACCAGCACCTTAAAATACGCCGTAGGCGTGTGCTGGTGAGGTGAGCGACCCGACTCGACTTTCGAGAGTCGGGTAAAAAATATGTCGGTGACATATTTTTTAGCGATGGGAGGGTTCCCCTAGATTTGTCTTACTCGTGGCCGTGGCAAGCCGCGCAGTCGCCCGAGCAGCCCATAATCGCCTCGGGGTCCTTGCCCTGCTTGCGGTAGTAGTCCGCGATTGCCGAGCGCAGCGCTTCCTCAGCCAGCACCGAACAGTGCATCTTGACCGGGGGCAGACCGTCCAGCGCCTCTGCGACTGCCTGGTTGGTCAGCTTGAGCGCCTCCTCGATGCTCTTGCCCTTGACCATCTCGGTAGCCATGGACGAGGTTGCAATCGCTGCGCCGCAGCCAAAGGTCTTAAACTTAACGTCCTCGATGATGCCGTCGTCCGAGATCTTGAGGTAGATCTTCATGATATCGCCGCACTTTGCGTTGCCGACCTCGCCGACACCGCTTGCGTCCGCGATCTCACCGACGTTGCGCGGGTTTGTGAAATGGTCGAATACCTTCTCGCTGTATTCCATAAGAGTTAGGCTCCTTTGTCTCTATAATTTATGAATGGATGTGCTTAATGATGATGATGGTGATCGTCGTGCAGATCGGATGCTGCGGTCAGGTCGGGCTTGCCGTCCACCCAAACCGGGCTCATGGCACGCAGCGTCTCGACAACCTTGGTGACGTTCTCAATCAGGTAGTCTACGTCCTCCTCGGTGTTCTGCTCACCCAGAGTCAGACGCAGCGAACCGTGCGCGATCTCGTGGGGCAGGCCGATGGCCATGAGCACGTGCGAGGGGTCGAGCGAGCCGGTCGAGCAAGCCGAACCGGTCGAGCCGCAGATGCCGGCCAGATCCAGACGCAGGATCAGACCCTCGCCCTCGATGGCCTCAAAGACGAAGGAGGCCGTGCCGGGCAGACGGTTGACCGGGTCACCGGTGTAGTGGGTGTAGGGGATGGCATCCATGATGCCCTTGACCAGACGGTCGGTCAGCTTCTTGACGTAGCCCATCTTCTCGGCCAGATGCTCACCGGTTGCGTCCTCAATGGCCTGTCCCAGACCGACCATACCGGCTACGTTCTCGGTGCCCGATGCAAGGCCGCGCTCCTGACCGCCGCCGTAGACCAGCGGCTCGAGTGCGATACCCTTGCGGACGTACAGTGCGCCGATACCCTTGGGGCCGCGGAACTTGTGCGCGGACAGGGACAGCATGTCAATGCCCATCTCCTGCACGTCGAGCGGCATGTGGCCGACAGCCTGTACCGCATCGGTGTGGAAGACTGCACCGTGTGCGTGTGCGATCTCAGAGATTGCCTTGAGGTTCTGGATGGTGCCGATCTCGTTGTTTGCCGCCATGATGGTGACGAGAGCGGTCTGGTCGGTGATGACCGACCCCAGCTGCTCGAGATCGACGTGACCCTGTGCGTCAACGTCCAGATAGGTGACCGGATAGCCTTCCTTTTCGAGTGCCTCACAGGTGTAGAGGACTGCATGGTGCTCGATCTTGGAAGTGATGATGTGCTTCTTGCCGCGTGCCGAGCGACCCTTGACATAGCCGCGGATGGCGAGGTTATCGGCCTGCGAACCGCCGCCGGTGAAGATGATCTCGGACGGGTCCTTTGCGTTCAGTGCACGCGCAACCTTCATGCGTGCTTCGGTGACCGCACGGCGTGCCTCGCGGCCAATGCGGTAGAGCGAGGACGGGTTGCCGTAAAACTCGGTCAGAAAGGGCTTCATTGCCTCAAATACAGATTCGGACATGGGCGTGGTCGCCGCGTTGTCCGCGTAGACAAAACGATTCATATGGTGATCTCCTCCTTGTGGAGTCTGTGTTCTACACTTAATATACACCAAACCAGTATGCATTATCAAGCATGAATTTGACCAATTCGGGACCGGGAAAAACCGGTATTTTTGCGCTGAATGGTCGATTGGGAAACTTTGCCTGCCGGACAGACAGAGCCCTAAAGATAAGTTTACTATGATTATGCCCGAAATGCAATCAATTTTGCAATTTTTTCCGTCAAAACAGGGAGAGAGGAGCAAAAAAAGCCCCTGCCGGAGGGCAGAGGCTTTGGAAACGGTCAGATGCTTAGCTGGCCGGACGAACGGCGGGCGCGGTGGTGGTTGCACCGTTTGTCAGGTCGATGCGCACAGCGGCATTGTAGGCCGATGCATTGCGCTCGTAGGAGATGGACGCACCGGACTTGGTCTGTACGGTGGTCAGGGTGGTCATGGGCGCGGCCTCAGCACCGTAGGGAGACGCCGTGCGGATGATGGTGAGCGACTGGTTGGGGATGAGCTTCATGTCAACCGAGGTGTAAGCGTCGGCGGTGAAGTGCAGGCTGTAATTGCCCGAACCGTCGATCGGCGTGGTGGCCGACTGGTCGGACAGACGGCGTACAACCTCACGCACCTGCGCGGTGCTGCTGCCCGGGGTCAGGGTGAGCTTCTGCGCCTCGGCGCAGACGAAGTCGATTGCGTCACCGTTCTTGACAGCGGTCAGGCTGGCGGTGTTATCGAGCGGCTTCATCGCCCACTTGCCCTGTGCAATGCCGACCTCGGTCAGGAAATCGGACTTGAGGTACAGCTTGCCGTCTACGCGGCTGACAATGCCGTCGACGGTCAGGTTTTGCAGCTTCTTGAGCAGCGCGTCGACGTTTTCATCGATCACGTTCGCACCCTCATTGGCTGCAATGGCCTGCTCGATGGCCGAGCGGTCGGTCTGGAGCTTGGCGGTAAACTGCGCAGCGTCCAGGCTCTCTGCACCGGTGATGGTGCCGTTTACGACGACCGGAATGTCACCCATTGCGGTGTGATAGGTCAGGGTCGCGCCGATGGCACCGGACAGCGAGCGGGCGGTCTTGGGTGCGACACTGTTCTGGAACTGGGTCATCGCGGTGATGGCCTGGAACTGGTTAGAAAACTCGGTCTGCATCATCTTTTCGGTGTCCACGATCAGAACGGTCTGGGTGTTGTTGTCCCAGCCGACCGCAGCGCCGAGCGCCTGCGCGGCAAAGCGAACGGGGACATAGGTACGACCGCCTTCAATGAAGGGGGCAGCATCGGTGGAGAACGAACGGTCGGAGCCTGCCCGATCAACCGTGCACGCCTTGCGGCCGATGGTCAGCTTGACCGTGCGGTCACCGCGCTTGGCGGTTACCGTGCGGGACGGATCGTCCCAGGAGACCGTCGCACCCATCGATTCAAAGATGGCACGGAAGGGGACAAAGGTGCGGTTGTCACGCATGAGGGGCTGGGCATCCGAGAAGGCGACCGGCTGGTCGTTCAGCGTGACCTGGATACCGGCGGCGCGAGCACCGGATACCGGGAGTGCGGATACCAGGAGCGCGGCGGCGAGTGCCATACCGCACAGACGGGAAAATAAACGCTTCATAAAAAACGCCTCACTTTTTTCTTTGGATTATTCCGCGAGCGCATAGATGGCGCGGATTTCGTCGGGGCCGAGATCGATGTAGCTCTTGACCGGACGGGTGCCGCCCTTGGTGGTCAGATCGATGATGGCATCGTACTCGTCAGGAGTCAGACCGAGTTCGCTCATGTGGGTGGGCATGCCGATCTCGGTGAAATAACGCTTCATGGCCTCGATACCAGCCAGCGCGGTGCGCTCGGGATGGTCGAAGTCCATCGGGCAGTCCCAGACACGGTTTGCCAGCTGGGCAAACTTGGGGATGTCGTACTTCATGACAAACTGTGCCCAAGCGGGGAAGAGAACGGACAGACCTGCGCCGTGCGAGATCGAGTCATGCAGGGCAGAGACCGGATGCTCGAGCTTGTGTACCGGGAATTTGCGGATTTTGCCGCAGCCGGTCAGATCGTTGTGCGACAGCGAGGACGCCCACATCAGCGTTGCACGCGCTTCGTAGTTGTCGGGGTGTGCGATGGCAACACGACCAGCCTCGCGCACCGATACGAGTAAAGCTTCGGCAATGCGCTCGCTCAGATCGCACTCGTCCTGACCGGTTACGTAGCGCTCGAGCGTGTGCATCATAATATCAACGATGCCGCAGCCGGTCTGGAACTTGGATACCGTAAAGGTGTTTTCCGGGTTCAGGAACGCAACCAGCGGTCGAACGGTCTCGGACGTGATGCCCTGCTTGACCCAGGGGGTGATGAGATCGTTGGTGATAACGTCAGAGTTGGACATCTCACTGCCGGCTGCCGAGATGGTCAGAACCACACCAACCGGGAACACTTCGCTGCGCTCGGGATGGGTGCCGGTAGACGCATACTGCCACGGGTCGTTACCGGTCACAAGACCAACACCAATCGCCTTGGCCGAGTCAATGACACTGCCGCCGCCGACCGCTAAGATAAAGTCAACCTTTTCCGCACGGCCAAGTTCAATACCCTTGTGAATAAAAGATAACTTGGGGTTAGGCTCAACACCGCCGAACTCGACGTAAGACAGACCGGCCTCGGTCAGAGAAGCGATGACCTTGTCCAAAAGACCGGTCTTCTTGACTGAACCTCCGCCAAAGTGAACGAGAACACGGGTTGCACCCAGCTCACGCAGCTCGGTACCGATCTGGGATTCCACACCGCGACCGAAAATGACCTTGGTGGGCGCACAGTATGTAAAATTCTGCATAGAAAACAATCCTCCTTAAAAGATCATGGACATAGGGCCTGTCCATGGATAGATTCATTATAGCATATTTACCCGCGAAATAGGATACATTTTGGGAACAGTTAAACCACCGCACCCCTATTGAAGCTTTCGCCAGCCTTTCTCGAAAGGCTGCGGGTTCTCAGGGCAGAGCCCTGAGTCGGACTCCGCAGAGTCCGAAATTCCCTCTTGAAACCCGGTGTCCGACCCGGGTTTCAACCAAAATAAAAAAACAATCGCGCTCCGCAGAGCGCGAAATTCCCTGCGCGCCAGGCGCGCTCATCAAAAAAGACGACCCGAAGGTCGTCTTTTTTCTCACATGCCGCTTTCATCCCATCAAATAACGTGCGCCACCAGAGCGTCCAGCCGTATGTCTGTAAATTTACCCCATACATCCAGCTGTCTGGATGTACCGATCAGATTCAAAGGAAGTGTTGCAACCGGGTCAACGTCAGTCGGAAGAATCGCGTGCACATATGCGCCCTGAATGCACGTTTGCCGGAAATCCCGACTGCTGAACTTGACGGTGATAGAACCGCAGACCGGATGATAACCGACACGACCGGACACTTCCTGCATGGACAGATTGATTCCAGCCGCACGACCGTTTCCAGAGGTGATTTTTTTCACATCCGGATGCACGACCAACCGCTCGGTGCCGACATCTGCGGCGTAATATATGGTGCTCGACCCCGAGCCTTCCGCATAGAAAAACCGGTCGGATGACAACGCGATGAGGTCGGTTTGTCGTATGGAAGGCATACCGTTCCAGGAGAATATATACTTTGCCTCTAATGTGCGCGTATCATCGGGGTATTTATCGTGGTTTAGAATCAAAAGATGGGTCGAGAGTGACGCGCAAGCCCGATAAATGGCTTCTTCGCTGCCGTCAAACGCCATAATTGCCTGGATTTGATAAGCAGGATAGCCCAGTGCGGCAAGCTCCTCTTCTCCTTTGGCCTGAAGATCATAAAAATGCTTTACCGGATCGATTGCAAGGATTTCGCGTGCCTGTTTGATCTCTGCCTGCGTCGAAGATGGCTTATTCAGAACCGTGCGGGCGTACCACTGCTGCATTTTCAGCGCATCATATTCATTTGTCGTGTAAGTCGAAGGGGAAAAATCGAGATTGTAGGTCTCGGTCTGGGCTTCCGGGACTGCGAGATGCAAGCGCGTGGACGCGATAAAGATGCCGACGCACAGCAGGCAGACAATCAGGAGAGCGCCCCAAAAAGACTTTGTTTTCATATCAAATACCTCGCGTACCGTGGCAAATTATTGAATATTTGCAGAATCCAGATTTTATGTAAGTAAATATAACATAGCTTAATATAGATAACAATTTGCTTTTTCTACAAATATGCCGAAAAAACTTTGTACACAGAGGAAACAAACAATCCGCGCCCTCCTCAACATCCACCCCCTTTCATGACAATCCGGGGACAAAACCGCTAAACCCCTTGCCAGACCGCACAAAAAGGAATATAGTGAGAGAAAAGGCGGCAAGGTCCGCCAGATCTGAGAGGAAACATTTTATGTACGATTACACCCCGTTCCAGTGGCTGCTGGTGTTCTATGTCTATTGCGTCCTGGGATGGATGTTTGAATCGACCGTCGTGTCGGTTCAGCAGCGCAGACCGGTCAACCGCGGCTTCCTGCGCGGCCCCATGCTGCCCATTTACGGCTTCGGTGCTGTCCTGCTGCTGCATGTGGCCTTACCGCTTGACGGTCACCCGATCGCAATGTTTTTTGCCGGTATGATCGTCGCAACCGCATTTGAATATGTGGTTGGTGTCATCATGGAATCGCTGTTTAAGGTACGGTATTGGGACTATTCCGAGCATCGCTTCCAGTTCCAAGGACGTATCTGCCTGCAATCCTCGCTTGCGTGGGGTGCGTTATCGGTGATTCTGCCGTACTTCATCCATAAACCGGTAGAAGATCTGTTAGAGCACTTGTCGCCCTTTATGACAGCCCTGATCGGCTGTGTGGTATCGGTATACTTTGTCACCGATGTTGTCAGCTCGGTCAAGACCGCACTGGGCATTGCCAAGCTGCTCGAGGAAGTGGACAAGATGCGTGCCGAGGCCGACGCGCTGCGCGAGCAGTTGACTGCGCAGGCCGAAAAGACGCGCCAGCAGCTGACGCAGGCCGCGCAGGAGATGCGTGCGCAGAGTGCGGCAGTGGTCGAGGAGCGCAGACAGCGCATTATGGCGGCATCGGAAGAGCGTCGCTTGCAGCTGCACCTTGCGCTGTGTGAGGCGGACAGCCGCATCACCGAGCGTGTCGAGCGTATGCGCCGCACGTCCAAGTGGATGCTGCGCGGCAACCCGAGCTTGCGTTCGGGACGGTATCAGGAGGCGGTCGAGGAACTGCGCCGTCGTCTGAAAAGAGGATAAGAGATTTGTGTATAAGAAAAGCACCGTTCGGCAGAACGGTGCTTTTGTTTTGGGGGATTGCGCGTCTGCGGACGCGCTGAAAGTTAAATTTTGTTGATTCCCGGGTCGGACACCGGGAATCAAGAGGGGATTTCGTGTCCTGCGGGACACGACTCAGGGCGCTGCCCTGAGAACCCGCAAGCCTTTCGAGAAAGGCTTGAGCGAAAGCTTCATTACGCCTGCGGACGGGGGTTTAGTTCTCCGTTAAAGCTGGGGTGACGTTGCCAGCGACGCGGAACTGTTTGAGCACGATACCGTTTTTATCCGGGGAGATTGTCTCCTGATGATCGCCGGCGGTAACGGTCACGTCGTGGTCACTCTGACCGAACACGACCACCAATGTTTTGGGTTCTTCTTCTGTTCCCACCCGAGTATGATAGACGGCGACATCGTCCTCGCTCTGCATGGCATCCAGATAGCACCAGCGATCGGGGAACAGCCAATCAGGGACGAACAGCACCAGATCGTTTTTCTGGTCTCCGGCATCGAACAGGACAGCTAGACAACGATCGGTCAGGTCGGTTTTATAGACCTCGGGAGCCTGTTCGCTCATAACTGCCTGCTGCAAGGCAGCGGTCAGGTCTTCGCTCGTGCTCAGTTTGACCGAGCCGGTCAGGTGACTGGTCACGAAGAATCCGCCGACAAAGAGGATGAGGACAATGACGATGACGAGGATATTTTTCGCACTCAGTCCTTTGCGTTCGTCCATGGTCTTACCTCCTGGGGTCGTCGTCTCTGTGCTGCTGACGCTCGTACTGCTCCATGCGAGCGTACTTGGAGCGCATCATCTGGCGGCGCTTCTGACGCTTGCGGCGGGCGCGGATGATGTAGAAGGTGATATAGAGGATGAACAGCAGGATGATGACGAGCAGGATGAGCTTAAACAGCGGGGTGCTGAAGAAGTTTTCGAGCAGGTATGCGTAGTAGAGCACCTCGGACATGGACACGTCATTGAGTGCGACCAGATCGATCGAACCGTAGGTGACGCCGTTTAAGGACAGCGACAGCGTGCCGAGCTTGTCCCCCTTGGTGACCGGTGCGACCAGATCTTCCTTGACCGTGATCGACTGTTCAAAGTCGGCAGCGGTCAGATCCTTGGGCACGGTTGCGGTCAGGTCACCGCCTGCGACCAGCATGAGCTTGTTGGCCTCGGTGGACAGACGGATGGGCACTTCCTGAATTTCGGTGCCCTGACTGATGAGGGTCTTGGACTGATAGTTTTCGTATGCCCAGTCAAACAGCTTCTTGGTCTCGTCGTAGGTGAGCGGCTGAGCCGAGCCCTGCGGCTTTTCGCAGCCGAGCATGACCGAAATCAGTTCCGAACCCTTCTTTTCCGCCGATGCAACCAGACAGTAACCGGCCTGGCTGGTGTGACCGGTCTTAACGCCGGTCGCGTATGCGTAGTAGTACGGGCTGTTGCGCGACAGAATGAGCTGGTTGGTGGTCAGTAAGTACAGATTCTTGCCGTTCGGATGCTCGGCAGCCTTGTTGGACGGCGCGAGGTTTTTCTGTGCCGTGCTGACGATATCGCAGAAGGTCTCGTTTTTCATGGCCTCCTGCGTGATGCGAAACAGGTCGTGCGCGGTGGTGTAGTGGTTGTCATCGTGCAGACCGTTGGGGTTTGCAAAGTGAGTGCCGGTGCAGCCCAGATCGGTAGCGCGGGCGTTCATCTTCTCGACGAAGGTCGGGACATCGCCCGAAACCACGCGTGCGAGGGTGTTGGCCGCCTCATTACCCGAGGGCAGCAGCAGACCGTATAGCAAATCCATGATGGAAACTTCCTCACCCACAACAAAACCGGCCTTGGACGAGTCGGCTTCCACGCCGTTAAAGTCCTCCTGAGTGACCGTGACCTTCTGTTCGAGGTCGTCCACGTTTTCCAAAACGATGAGCGCGGTCATGATTTTGGTGGTCGAAGCCGGGTAGCGTTTTTCCTCGGCGTTCTTTCCGTACAGCGGCAGACCGGTTTCCGGGTCACCTAAGTAGACGGCAGTGGCCTGAATGTCCGGGGTGGAGATGGCCTGCGCCGCACCGGGGCACACGGTCAAAAGGCATAAGAGCACAACAAAAAAGGCGGCAACGCGCCGCCGGAGAGCAGGGAAAGTCATTCTTCGGGTTCCTCCAGCGTAAAGTCTTCATCGGAAAAGTGACCGCGGATGACCGCCGGTTTGGGCGGGATGCGGCGCAGGGGATCATAGCGGAACGCGCGGCAGGCGTGTTCTTTGGGTACAACACCTCGCTTGCGGCAGGCGACGTGTTCGTCGTCGAGCGGGACGGCGCGGGCGCAGTACAGGCAGCGCGGTTCGATGTCCCGGCGGAAAAGGAAACGGTTGGGGCGCAGCGTTTCGCATCACCTCCTAATCAAAGGGAATTTGGGATAGTATTCTCATTATAGCCGATTTCGGTGCTTTTTTCCAGAGGAAGTTACACACAGGATAGAAATGGAAACAAAGAGCAGACCGGCAGCCGGATGGGCGGGCAGACTGGCGAACGCGGCAGAGAAAACCGGCGTGGGATGGGGGAGAATGGCCTGGATGATCATGGTCAGGGCGGCCGCAATCAGCCCGTGCAGTACCTTCCCATAAAAGAGCCGCCGCAGGGACAATCCGTTCACAGCCGCCGCCGTTTGGCACAGGACGGACAGACCGCCGAAGCCGACCACAAAGCTCATCGCGGGCAAAAGCGCGCGTCCAGCGCCCTCGGGCAGTAAGACCAAACCGCTCGTCATCTCTAAGATACCCACGAGCAGCGGCTGCGCCGCGTCAGCAGGTGCACCGAGGAACCACAAGAGCGGGGTGCACAGCACGGCAGCGTGTTCCAGAATGCCGGCGGCTTCCAGCACCCGGCGCAGCATGGAAAAGAGCATGATAAAGGCGGTGATGGACAAGCAGGCGCGTCCGGCCTGCTGCACCGATTGGGTCAGACAGGTGGAAAAGGGCAGCGGTTCGGGCGCGCGGCTGGCGTGCCGCATGGTCTGCGGCGATTCCCGGACGGTTATGGCAAGACCGGTCAGCAGGGCAGATGCGATGTGGATGCCGTAGAGCAGCACACCGGTGCGCACCGACCCACACAGACCGGCACCGCACACGCCGATGAGAAAGGCTGGGCCGGTGTTGTTGCAGAATCCCAGCAGCCGCTCGGCTTCCTCCCGCGACAGCGTCCCCGCGTCGTACAGTTCCCGCGCAGCCTGTGCGCCGATGGGGTAGCCGCCGGTGAGACCCAGCACGAGCGGCCCTGCCGCCTCGCCGGGCAGACCGTAGACCCGCCGGATGAGCGGTGCGCACCATTTTCCTACCACCGACACCGCGCCCGAGCGGATGAGCAGACCGCTCGCGACAAAGAAGGGAAAGAGTGCAGGAATGGCAGTCGCAAGCGCGACGTCCAGACCTTCCTGTGCACCGCGCGCCGCGGCGGCTGCGTGCGGTACGACCAGACAGAACAAAATTGCCGCGAGAAAGGCGGCGGAATACGGCAGCAAACGGCGCATGGCTGTGACCCTCCTGACAGACCCCGAAAAAATGGGTTTTGTCCATCGTATGCCGTGCGGTCTAGGTTCATACCGGCTTTGCATAGAGTAAGGGGAGAAAGGAGGCGAGCGCAGATGGGGCTGCGGGAGATGTATGCCGCACTCGGGCAGGCCGTCCAGGGCGCGCCGCGTGTGGAAGTCGAGGGCGGACGCCTGGTCATCGAGCGGCACCGGGGCGTGCGGGCATATAGTCAGACTTGTATCCGGGTGGACTGCCCGGACGGAGAGGTCTGCATCGAGGGCGAGGGCTTGACGCTCGAAGCGCTCTCGCGTGCCGAGGTCGCGGTGCGCGGCCAGGTGCAGCAAGTGAGGCTGGAACACAGGAGGGGGTAGCGTATGATCGGACGTTTGGTATCGGGCGCGGCGGGTGAGGTGCGCATCCGGGTGTGCGGCGCATCCATTGAACGGTTTCTGAACGTCGCCTTGCAGGGCGAGATCGGCCTATGGAACACCGTGCGCGTGGATGCCCGGACGATCGAGACCACGCTGTCGCTGTCCGATTTTTACGCGCTGCGGCGGCTGATGGGACGCACGGGCTGTCGGGTGCGGGTGATTGGACGGCGCGGCCTGCCGTTTTTTGTCGCACGGCTGCGCCGGCGCTGGATTTTGACCGGCGGCGTGTGCGCACTGGCGCTGGTCGTCGTGCTGCTGACCCAGTTTGTGTGGGTGCTTGAGATCGTCGCCGCCGACGGCATTCCGGTCAGTGCGCTGCGCGACGTGCTGCGCGAGACTGGTATCTACGAGGGCGCATGGCTCGGACAGATCGACACCGACGACACGCGCCGTGCCATTCAGAGCGAGATCCCGGAAGTCGGGGTCATCGCGATTACCCGCATCGGCAACGCGGTGCGCGTGGAGGTCGATGCCGCCGTGCCCACACCCGACCGCATCGACCGTGCCGCACCGACCGGTCTGGTCGCCAGCCGGGACGGGGTTGTCAGCCGCACGGCGGTGACCGGCGGGCAGCTGCTCGTCCAGCCCGGTCAGGCCGTCGAACAGGGGCAGCTGCTGGTCTCGTCAGCCGTGCCCAATACGACCGAGTGGGGCGAGGCGCACCGCGCACACGGCATGGGACGGGTCATGGCCTACACCAGCCGCACGGCCACCCTGCTGTGTCCGCTGACGTGGACCGAATCCCGCGCGACCGACCGCATGACCACTCGATATGCGCTGGTTCTGGGCGACCGGCGGATAAATTTGTATTTAGGGAGTGGTATTCATACCGATACTTGTGATAAAATAACCATAGAAAAGACAAGGCTTTCCATCGGAAGCCGCCTGATGCTGCCCATTTCCCTCGTGCGCGAGACCTGCCGGGCGTGTGATGCCCTCCCGGTTTCCGGCACGGCGCAGGAGGTTGGAGACGCGGCGGCGCAGACCTGGCTTGACCGGCTGGCGCAGACACTGGACGGAACGATTTTGGACAGCCGCTGGACGATCGAGGAGGAAGCAGGCGCGGTGCGCGTGCGCGTGACGGCGTCGTGCGAGGAGCAGATCGCCTGCGAGATGATCGACCGCACACCCTTGCCCGAAAAGGAGCAGGAGGAGCCGGCAGAGTGAATACTCCTGACCGTCCGGTGATTTTTTGGAAAGACAGAAAGGCAGCGAATATGATAGAAACAACCATGCAGATGGAGCAGGCCGACCTGATGATCGCCATTTTCGGCGCGTTCGATGAGAATATCAAGCTCATCGAGCGCGAACTGGGCGTATCGGTAGTTAGTCGGGCGACCGAGCTCAAGATTTCGGGTGACCCCGAGGCCGTCGGGGTCGCCGAGCGCGTTTTTGCCGCGCTGCTCGAGATGGCGCGCCGCGGCGAGGCGGTCAGCACCCAGACCGTGCAGTACGTCATCGGTCTGGCACGCGAGGGACGCGAGAGCGAAGTGCACACCATGGGCCGTGACGTGCTGGTCATCACCGCCAAGGGCAAGCCCATCAAGGCCAAGACCCTCGGACAGAAAAAGTATATGGAGGCCATCCGCACGCACACCATCACCATGGGCATCGGCCCGGCCGGTACGGGCAAAACTTACCTGGCCGTCGCCGCAGCCGTGGCCGCATTCCGCGACAAGCAGGTCTCGCGCATCATCCTGACCCGACCGGCGGTCGAGGCGGGCGAAAAGCTGGGCTTCCTGCCCGGTGACCTGCAGAGCAAGGTCGACCCCTACCTGAGACCGCTCTACGACGGTCTGTTCGACATGATGGGCGCGGAGAATTTCCAGAAGCACATGGAAAAGGGCTCGATCGAGGTCGCACCGCTCGCTTACATGCGCGGACGCACGCTCGATGATTCCTTTATCATCCTGGACGAGGCGCAGAACACCACGCCCGAGCAGATGAAGATGTTCCTGACCCGTATCGGTTTCGGCTCCAAGGCGGTCATCACGGGCGACGTGACCCAGATCGACCTGCCCGACGGCAAGACATCGGGACTCAAGGAAGCGTCCCGCGTGCTCATGGACGTGCCCGACATCGCCCAGTGCTATCTGACCGACAAGGACGTTGTGCGTCACGAGCTGGTACAGCGCATCGTCAAGGCGTACGCCGATTATGAGAGCCGCAAGATGAGCCATGTGCGCGAGGATCGCCCGGCGCGTGCGGTACGCGCTGCACGGTCGGACAAGCCCGACGCGCCGCGTAAATTCCAACGCCGTCTGGAGGGGAGAAGATGAACCATCTCATTCGCGTGACCACCGAAGTAGAGCTTGCGCACGAGGACGAAGTGCGCGACCTCATCACCCGCTGTGCGCAGCAGGTGCTTGCGAGCGAGGGCATCGACTTTGATGCCTTCATCGACGTGACCATCGTCGATGGCGAGACCATCCGGCAGATGAACGCCGAGTACCGCGACAAGGACGCGGTGACCGATGTCCTGTCCTTCCCGATGTACGATTTTTACAACGGAGAAGCACAGGAAGAGCTGGAATACGACCCGGAGATCGACAAGGTCATGCTGGGCGATATGATTTTGAACTACGACCGCGCGGTCGAACAGGCCGCCGATTTCGGTCACTCGCCCGAGCGCGAGTGCGGATTTTTGACCGTGCATTCGGTGCTGCACCTGCTGGGCTATGACCACGAGCGGGAGGAGGACGACCGGAAGCTCATGCGCGGCAAGGAAGAAGAGAACCTCACCGCATTGGGTCTGGTACGCGCATGATGGGCGGCGAGATCCGCAAGCTGCGCCAGAGTTTTCAGTACGCCGTGCGCGGCGTTATGCTGTGTATGCACACCGAGCGCAACTTCCGCATTCACCTGACCGCAGCCTGCTATGTGACCCTGCTCGCCGTGCTCTGCCGCCTGTCGGCGACCAAGTGCGCCGTGCTCGCGCTGTGTTTCGGCGTGATGATGGGCGCGGAGCTGATGAACACCGCCATCGAGTGCCTGTGCGACTGGAAAGCGTCGGGCTACGACCGCGCCGTGCGCGATGCCAAGGACATTGCAGCCGCAGGCGTGTTCGTGTGCGCGGTGGCGTGCGCCGTCATCGGTCTGCTCTTCTTTATCCCCGAGCTTGACACCATTCTGGATGCGCTGCGCACCCATCCCACCCTGATTTTTGTTCTGATTTTTTCAGCGCCCTGTGCGCTCTGGTTTATTTTTCGATTTGGAAGGAAAAGATAAATGGAAATTACAAAAACCGCGATTGTCTCCATGGTTGGACGACCCAACGTAGGCAAATCCACCCTGACCAATAAGCTGGTTGGCCGCAAGGTGGCCATCGTGTCCAATAAGCCCCAGACCACCCGTACCCGCATCACCGGCCTGCTCAACAAGGACGGCTGCCAGTACGTATTTCTGGACACCCCTGGCCTGCACAAGCCGCGCTCGCGCCTGGGCGACTACATGGTAAAGGTCGTCGAGGATACCGTTACCGAAGTCGACGTGGCTGCACTCATCGTCGAGCCCATCCCGAACATCGGCGCACCCGAGGAAAAGCTCATCGCGCAGATCGAGGAGGCCGGCATCCCGTCCATTCTGGTCATCAATAAGACCGACACGGTCAAGCACGAAGACCTGCTTGCCGTCATTGCGGCCTACGCGGCACGCCACGAGTTTGACGCGGTCGTACCGGTGTCCGCACGCACGGGCAAGAATCTGGATATCCTGATGGAGGAGATCAACAAGTTTGCGCTCGAAGGCCCGCAGCTCTTCCCCGAGGACATGGTATCCGACCAGCCCGAGCGCCAGATGGCAGCCGAGATCATCCGCGAAAAGATGCTGCTTCTGCTCGACCGCGAGGTACCGCACGGCGTTGCGGTCGGTATCGAGAAGATGGAGACCCGCGAGAGCGGTACGGTGTCCATCTACGCGACCATCTACTGCGAGAAGGCCAGCCACAAGGGCATTATCATCGGCAAGGGCGGCGCGATGCTCAAGAAGATCGGCGAGCTGGCACGCCGCGATCTGGAGCGCGACCTGGGCGCAAAGGTTTACCTTGACCTGTGGATTAAGATTAAGGAAGACTGGAGAAACAACCAGTACCAGATGAGAAACTTCGGTTATCAGGACGAATGAGTCTATGGGGACCCAAGTGGCCATCGCTAAAAAATATGCCACTGGCATATTTTTTACCCGACTCTCGAAAATCGAGTCGGGCCGCTCACCTCGTCAGCGCACGCCTGCGGCGTATTTTAAGGCGCTGACTCGTCCCCGCGAAAATGAGCGAGATATTTCCTCTTATACTTTGCCCCAAAGCTGGCTATGCTATGGGACGAAAGGGGAGAGCGTACATGGATTTACAGGAATTTTGGAATCGATTTATTCATACAGGCGAACCGGCGGCTTACCTTTTGTACCGGGGACTGCATGAAGAACACGACAAGGAGCGATATGGAGCATCTCACGCACAAAGGTCTGGTCATCCGGGAGACCGATTTCGGGGACAATGACCGCTATATCAGTGTGCTGACCGAGGAGGGACGGCGCATTGAGGTGCTGTGCAAGGGCGTGCGGCGGCGTGGCGGACGGATGATGAACGCGGTGCGGCTGTTCTGTTACAGTGAGCTGACGCTGTATCAGGGGCGGGGCGGCAAGTATACGCTCCAGCAGGCCGATCTGATCGCGTCCTTTTGGGGCGTGACCGAGAGCATGGAGACGTACGCTCTGTGCTGTTATCTGGCCGAGCTGACCGGTCACATGACCGATACCGAGGAGGACAGTCCGGCGGCAGCCCGCCTGCTGCTCTACGCCCTGCACGCGCTGGCCGAGCAAAAGCGCGACCGCCTGACCGTCAAGGCCGCCTTTGAGCTGCGGCTGATGGCCGAGAGCGGATACGAGCCGGAATTTTCCCGGTGCTCGGTGTGCGGGGAAGCGCTTGGGGACAGTCCCTGGTTTTCTCCGCGTGACGGCGTGTGCCGCTGCGCGTCCTGCGCCGAGCGTCTGGGCGCACCGGGCTATGTCCGTCTCATCCCGGCAACCTTTTCGGCCATCCGGCATATCCTGACACAGGAGCTGCCCCGGGTCTACGCCTTCGCGCTGAGCGGGCCTGCCCGTGTGCAGCTCGCCCAGGTGTGCGAGGCGTACGCGCTGTGCCGCGCCGAGCGCGGCTTTGACAGCCTTACATTTTACCGCTCTCTGGAACCGGAGGGCGCGATTTCACCTACATTTGGAGCAAAGACATGAACCGATTGGGAGAAAAATCACTTAGAACACTGGAATATTTTACCGTCCTCGACCTGCTGGCGGCGCAGACCGTGTCGGCACGCGGACGGGAGATGGCGCTGGCGCTGCGACCGGTCACCGACCACGAGGACGCGGCGCTCTATCTGCGTCAGACCACCGATGCAAAAAACATGATGGTCAAAAACGGCAGCCCGACCTTGGGCGGCATCCGCGACGTGACCGCAGCGCTCAGACGGTGCGAGGTCGGCGGCGTGCTCAACATGCGCGAGCTTTTGAATGTCGCCTCGCTCTTGCAGGCGGCACGCCTGATGCAGGCATATTTTGCCGAGCAGGAGGAAAAGACCACCTTAACCCCGATTTATCACCGCATTTCGGGCAATCGGAGCCTGGAAGAGTCGATTACGACCTCGATTGTCTCCGAGGAGGAGATGGCAGACGGCGCATCGCCCGAGCTGTCGTCCATCCGCCGCGAGATGCGCCGCATCGGCGGACGTGTGCGCGAGACGCTGGGACGCATGATCTCGGGCGAGCGCGCCAAATACTTACAGGAAGCTATCATCACCCAGCGAAACGGACGTTTCGTCGTGCCGGTCAAGGCCGAGCACCGCGGTGACGTGCCCGGTCTGGTGCACGACACCTCGGGTTCGGGCGCGACGCTGTTCGTCGAGCCGGCACAGGTCGTCGAGATCAACAACCAGCTCAAGGTACTCGAGGGACGCGAGCAGCAGGAGATCGAGCGCATTCTCGCCGAGCTGTCGTTGGGCGTGGCACAGTGCGCGGAATCCATCCGCGAGGACTATGAGGCGCTGTGCACTTTCGACTTTATTTTCGCACGCGCCAAGCTGTCGTTTCAGCTGAATGCCTGCGAGCCGCACCTGACCGAGGACTACGCGGTCAATCTGCACCGTGCCCGTCATCCGCTGCTCGATCAAAAGACCGCCGTACCCATCGACATCGCCATCGGCCGCGACTACGATACCTTGGTTATCACCGGCCCGAACACCGGCGGTAAGACGGTATCGCTCAAAACGCTGGGTCTGCTGTGCCTGATGGCGCAGTCCGGTCTGCACATTCCGGCGAATGAAACGTCCGAGGTGTGCATCTTTGAGAACGTCTACGCCGATATCGGCGATGAGCAGTCCATCGAACAGAGCCTGTCCACCTTCTCGTCGCACATGAAGACCATCGTGGGCATCATGGAGAAGTGTGCCAAGGGCGATCTGGTGCTGTTCGACGAGCTGGGCGCGGGTACCGACCCGATCGAGGGCGCAGCCCTTGCGGTCTCGGTCATCGGCTACGCCCGTCAGATGGGTGCGCGCGTTGCGGCGACCACGCACTATTCCGAGCTCAAGACCTTCGCACTGACCACCGATGGTGTCGAGAACGCATCGTGCGAGTTTGACGTGGGCACGCTGCGCCCGACCTACCGTCTGCTGACCGGTATTCCGGGTAAGTCCAACGCCTTCGCCATCGCCGCACGCCTGGGACTTCAGCCCACCATTTTGGAGCGGGCAAAGGAACAGATATCGACCGAGAACACCCGATTTGAGGACGTTCTGGCCGAACTGGAAAAGGAACGCCGTCAGCTGGAGAAGTATAAGGCCGAGGCCGAGCGCCTGAGAGCGGCGGCACAGAGCGAGCGCGACAAGGCCGAAAACCTCAGAGACAAGACCCAGGACGAGACCGACCGCATTCTGGAGAACGCTCGACTCAAGGCCGACCGAATCCTCAAGGATGCGCGCATGGCAGCCGAGACCGTGTTCGACGAGCTGGAAGACATGAAGAAGCAGGCGCAGAAGAAGGCAGCCGATCAGAATCTGGCGGCAGCCAAGACCACCCTGCGCGGCATCATCACCCAGACCGAGACCGAACTGCGCGGCAAGGCACGCGAAAAGCGCACGGTTGACCCGAATGAAGTCAAGAATTTGAAACCGGGCGATGAAGTACAGCTTTTGAACGTGTCCGGAGTCACCGCGACCGTGCTCAAAGCACCGGATGCGGACGGAAACGTACAGGTGCAGGCGGGCATCATGAAGATGAATGTCCGTGTGACAGAAGTGCGTCCGCTCAAGAAACAGAAGCAGGAGAAGAAGCCGTCCGGCCGTCCGGCAGGCGGCAAGGGCGGCGTCAGAGAGCTGCGCGTGCAGGCAGCGCCGAGCGAGATCGACGTGCGCGGCCTGTGTGCTGAGGAGGCCATTTTGGAGGTCGACCAGTTCATCTCGTCCGCTCTCATGAGCAAACTGCCCACCGTGCGCATCATCCACGGCAAGGGCACTGGCACCCTGCGCGCCGCCATCCAGAGTCACTTAAAGCGCAACAAGTTCTGTAAGACCGTGCGCAACGGCGTCTTCGGAGAGGGCGAAATGGGTGTCACGGTTGTCGAGTTTAAGTAAATCCCGCGATGGGACAGAAAAAACCAAAACACACCATTTATGCCCGTTTAAGGGCGCGAAATTGTTGAAATAGTTCAATAAAGCCTGCGGAAAACCGGGATTTTCTACAAATCAGTAAAGGCTTTCTTTGAAAATAGGATTGACGAAAAGCCAAAAAAAAGGTATCCTATTATTATCTTATCAGTGGTTTAAAAACGAATTAAGAGAGCTTAATTAAACTTTGAATTAGGGAGCGATGAGGAAATGTATTCGAAAGAAGTACAGGTTACCAATCAGGTAGGTCTTTATGCAAGACCGGCAACTTTTTTCATTCAGAAGGCCAATGAGTTCAAGAGCACCATCCTCGTTGAGAAGGAAGAGCGTCGCGTAAACGCTAAGAGCCTGCTCGGTATTCTCTCTCTTGGCATCACCAAGGGCACTACGATCAATCTGATCGCTGACGGCCCGGACGAGGAAGAAGCAGTCAACGCACTCGTTGAGCTGATTACCTCTAATTTCTCCGACTAAGCGCCTATCCGCAAAGGCACCAAAAGCACCGCGTCAGCGGTGCTTTTCTTGTCTTCCCCCCGCCCATTTTCTTTGGTATCGATTTCTATGAGCGAACGTTTTGAAGAACTGAAAGCAAAGGTCTTGTCCCTGCCCTTCGAGCCCGGCGTCTACATCATGAAGAACCGCGACGGACAGGTCATCTACGTCGGCAAGGCCAAGGCACTCAAGAACCGTGTTTCCCAGTATTTCCAGTCCGATTCCCGGCACTCACCCAAGACCATCCGCATGGTTTCAAACATATGGGATTTTGACATTATTGTCACCGAGACCGAGTTCGAGGCGCTGGTGCTGGAAAACCAGATGATCAAGAAGTATCAGCCCAAGTACAACATCCTGCTCAAGGACGACAAGGGCTACCCGTTCATCAAGGTCACGACCTCCAAGCCGTACCCGTCTTTTTCCATCGTGCCCAAGCCCGGACACGATGCCGACCGCTATTTCGGCCCCTACACCAGCCGCCGTGCGGCCTATCACGCCATCGACACGATCAACGAGACCCTAAAGCTCAAGACCTGCCGCCGCGTGTTCCCGCGCGACATCGGCAAGGATCGACCGTGTCTCAACCTGCACCTCGGTCGGTGCATCGCACCGTGTACCGGGCAGGTGAGTGCCGAGGAGTACGCGGCACGCGTGCAGGAGGGCATCTCGCTGCTGGAAGGCAACGACAAAGCCCTGCTTGCCGACCTGACCGCCCGCATGGAGCAGGCGGCGGAGGACTTGCGGTTTGAGCAGGCGGCCACGCTGCGCGACCGCATCCGCGCCGTGCGTGCGCTGGGTGAAAAGCAGAAGGTCGTCGCGGGTGCATTCGCCGAGCTGGACGCGGTCGCGTACGTGCAGGGACAGACCCGCGGCTGCGTGGTCGTGCTGCACTATCTGGCGGGCGACCTGCACGACAAGGAATTTACCCTGCTCGACGGCGTGACGGCTGCCGACGCAGGCGAGGCGCTGGGTGCATTTTTGAAGCAGTATTACGCCCTGCGCGGCGCGGTGCCGCGCACCGTGCTGCTGTCCAGTCCGATCGACGAGTCCGAGGCGGTGGGTGAGTTCCTGTCGTCCATCGCAGAGCGCAAGGTCGAGCTGGCCGTGCCCCAGCGCGGACGGCGGCATGACATCATCCGTCTGGCCGAGAAGAACGCGCGCGAGGAGATTTTGCGCGTGGAGACCAGCCAGGAACGACGGGTCAAGTCGCTCGAGCTGCTCGGACAGATGACCGGCATGGACGAACTGCCGCACATTCTGGAAGCCTACGATATTTCCAACTTTGCCGGACAGGATACGGTCGGGTCGATGGTGGTCTTTGAGGACGCCAAGCCCGCGCGGTCGAGGTACCGTAAGTTCCGCATCGAGACGGCAGCGCAGGGGCAGGACGACTATGCGTCCATGACCGAGATGCTCACGCGCAGATTGCAGCGCTGGAAGGACGGGGACGAGAAGTTCACGCCGCTGCCGTCGGCCTTTCTGATCGACGGCGGACTGGGACACGTGCGCACCGCACAGCGCGTGCTTGACCAGTTCGGCGTCACGACGCCATGCTTCGGCATGGTCAAGGACGACCATCACCGTACCCGCGGACTGGTCGCACCCGACGGCCGGGAGTTCGGCATTTCCACTGTCCCGGCGGTCTTCGCCCTCATCGGACGCATTCAGGAGGAAGTGCACCGCTTCGCCATCACCTACAACCGGGCGCTGGGCGCCAAAAAGGTGCGCGGCTCGTCGCTCGACCAGATCGAGGGCGTGGGCGAAAAGCGCAGAAACGACCTGTTGAAGCACTTCGGCACCATCGAGAACATTCGCGCGGCCTCGGTGGACGAGCTTGCGCGTGTTGTCCCGCGGACGGTGGCCGAAAACGTGCATGATTACTACGAAAAACGCGCAAAGAAAGAGAAATAACACGGAGGAACCCTTATGCGAGTCATTTCCGGTACAGCCCGGGGCAAAAAGCTGACCCCGGTACCCGGTATGGACACCCGACCCACGACCGACCGGGTCAAGGAGTCCATTTTTAACATCATCCAGAACCATGTGCGCGGCGCGCGCGTGCTCGATCTGTTTGCCGGCACCGGCCAGATGGGCATTGAAGCGCTGTCGCGCGGCGCGGCATCGTGCGACTTTGTCGACCACGACAAGACCGCCCAGTCGGTCGCGCGCAAGAATATCGACGCCTGCCGCGTTTCCGACCGCGCCCGCCTCACAGGCGGCGACTTCGGCGCGTTCGTATCCCGCTGCGCCAAGGGACAGTATGATCTCATCTTTCTCGACCCGCCCTACGGCGGCAAGATCCTGAAGGAAGCCCTTTCCGCGATAGAAAGGTTTGACATTTTGTCGGAAACTGGTATAATAGTATGCGAAAGTGCCGCAGAAGATACGGTCGAGACCGGCCTCAGGAAAGGCCGCGAATACCGCTACGGCGCCATTAAGATCACGATCGTTTCACACGATCAGGAAGACGGGACAGATAAATGAAGATTGCAATCTATCCCGGCAGCTTTGATCCGGTGACCCTCGGCCATCTGGACGTCATCGAGCGCGCAGCCGCGCTCTTTGATCGCCTTATCGTCGTGGTCATGCACAACCAGACGAAGAAGCCGATGTTTACCCCCGAGGAACGCCAGGCGTTCCTGCGCCGCGTGACCAGTCACCTCGATAACGTTGAGGTGGATATGTTCGGCGGCCTGCTGGCGGAATACGCCCGTCAGCGCGGCGCGTGCACCATCGTAAAGGGTCTGCGCGCGGTCTCTGATTTTGAATCTGAGTTTCAGATGGCTCTGGCCAACCGAAAGCTCAATCCCGACCTTGACACTGCGTTCCTCATGACGAGCGCCGAGTATATGTATCTCTCGTCGTCCATCGTCAAGGACATTGCCGCACACGGCGGCGATATCTCGGGCTTTGTCTCGCCCGAGCTTGTGGACGAGGTACTCAAACGCATGAGAAAGGAAGACTGACTTTATGGCAGCAGCACTGGAAGAACTGATTAACAACATCCAGGAGATGGTTCAGGAAGCCTGGACACTCCCGCTGTCGAGCGATAAGTGCGTCATCGAGCGCGAGCGCATGCTCGACCTGATCGATGAACTGCGCAGCACCCTCCCGGCCGACATCAAGATGGCCGCCGAGATCGTACAGCAGAAAAACCAGATGATGAGCGAAGGCCGCCGCGAGCTTGACACCATGCGCAAGCGTCTGGAGGAAGAGGCGCGCAAGATGCTCAACAAGACCGAGATCATGCAGGAAGCGCGCAAGCGTGCCAAGGAAATCATCGGCAATGCCGAGATTCAGGCGCGAGAGCTGCGCCGCGCTGCGGGCGAGTACTGCGACGAGTCGCTCAAGCGCACCGAGGAAGCGCTGGCACTGTCGGCAGAAGAGGTCAAGAAGGCGCGCGCAAAGTTCCGCGCAGCCGGAAAGAACGGCTAAAAGACAGATTTTTTCGGGGGAGGACGAGATTTTTCGTCCTCCCTTTTCTGTGTTTTGCGGCAGCAGACAGGGACAGGGGAAAAGGGAGGATTGCGAACATATGTGCGAAAATTCGAAAAATCGTGAAAATAGACGAAAAACAGGCACATTCCGCGCTTAAAAATCACCGGAAAGCCGCGCGCAGGGGTTGCAATTCGGTAACAAAACGACTATAATAAAACGAGAATGGGTGCGGCTTCCTGTCCGTCCCTGTTCTGCCACACGCCCGGCGCATCCCGCCGGCGTATCACTTCAATTTGGATTTTGACATGAACGAATTTTTTCATATCAGCATTTTACTTGAGCCCTGCTTGGATGCGCTGAACATCCGGCCGGACGGCGTGTACATCGACGCGACGCTCGGCGGTGCAGGGCATTCCTATCACATCGCAAGCCGTCTGTCCGACGCGGGTACGCTTTTGTGCATCGACCGCGACGACGAGGCGCTGCAAAACGCCGAGACCCGACTCGCACCCGTGCGCCAGCGTGTGCGGCTGTGCAAGAGCGATTTCCGCAAACTCGACGAGGTGCTCGCACGCGAGGGCTTTGACAAGGCCGACGGCATTCTGTTTGACCTCGGCGTGTCCTCGCCCCAGCTCGACCACGGCGAGCGCGGATTTTCCTACATGCAGGACGCACCGCTCGACATGCGCATGGACCGTCAGCAGGCGCTGACCGCCTACGACGTGGTCAACACTTGGAGCCGTGAAGACATCCGCCGCATTCTCTTCGAGTACGGCGAGGAGCGCTACGCGCCGCTCATCGCGGCCGCCATCGAGCGCCGCCGCGCGGAAAAGCCGATCGAAACCACCCTGGAACTGGTGGACATCATCAAGAGCGCCATGCCGGCCAAGGCCAAGCGCGAAAAGCAGCATCCGGCAAAGCGCAGCTTCCAGGCCATCCGCATCGCGGTCAATGACGAACTGGGCGCGGTCGCAGAGGCGATGGACAAGGCCATCGACGTGCTCGCTCCGGGCGGCCGTCTGGCAGTCATCACCTTCCATTCGCTGGAAGACCGCATTGTAAAGACCGCCTTCCAGAAGGCGGCGCAGGGCTGTATCTGCCCGAAGGATTTCCCGGTCTGCGTATGCGGCCGGAAACCGCGCGTCAAGATCATTACGCGCAAACCGATCGTTCCGGACAGCGGGGAACTGGCCGAGAACGCCCGCGCACGAAGCGCAAAGCTGCGTGTGTGTGAAAAGATTTGAAGGGGTTCAACAAACCGAGAGGAGTCCATGTTATGAAAGCAAGCCGCGAAAGCGTTGCCTATCGGCTGGACGCCGCATCATCGCCAAACCAGCTGGATACCAGCCGTTTTGAAGCGCCGGAACGCAAGAAGCCGACGCAGACTGAGAGACGGGAGCCGGTGGGCAGACAGCCGGCATCCAAGCAAGGGACACAGAATGCCCGCAAGGCGAAGAAAACCAAAAAGGGGGCCCGTATCCGGCAGCATATCCGACTGGTGACGCCGGCGCGCCTGTTCTGCGCCATTTTCGTTGCGGCGGTATGTGTTTGCCTGATCTATTCGCAAATGCTGCTGACGGTCGAGACCCACAAGCTTTCGTCCTGTGAGGCCGACCTGAAGACGCTCGAGAGCGAACACGTATCGCTCATGAGCAAGTACGAACAGCAGTACAGCGCGGAGTACATTGCGGATTACGCAGAAAATACCCTGGGTATGGTGAAGCTCAACAGCAGCCAGATCGAGTACATCGAGCTGGCGGGCGAGGGCGGCATTGAGGTCTCGGCCTCTGCGCCCGTGACCGGCGGCGTGGTCGGTTCGCTCGTGCGCGGTTTCACCGCTCTTTTGGAATATCTGCGCTGAGCCCCGCAATAAGATAGATACTACGGGAGTGAGAGGTGTCAAACACTTCTGACTCCTTCTTTTTTCTGATTTTGACGGAGGAATCACGCTTATGCCCATCAAAGGACCGGGAAAGGAAATGCAGCGGCGCATGGCTGCGCTGGCTGCCGTCGCCTGCACCATCGGTTTTTCCGCGGTTGTCGTGCGTCTGCTGTGGATGCAGGTGTATCAGTACGATTACTATAACACCAAGGCAAACTCGCTCCAGACCCGCGACACGATCTTACAGCCCAAACGCGGCACCATTTACGACAGCAACATGACCGAACTTGCGGTCTCGGCCAGCACCGAGCGCGTCGAGATCTATCCCAATATGTTCCTCAGCAGCGACAATACCAACACCAAGGTACTGAAAATCCCGGTAGAGGAGCAGCAGGAGCGCGTCGCACAGCTGTTGTCCGACGTGCTGGGCGTGGACTACAATACCGCGCTGCAAAAGGCACAGATGACCGATAAGCATGGTTTGAGTATCGCCTTTGGCGTGGAAAAAGAGGTCGCAGACCAGCTGCGCGCCAAGATGACCGAGGCAAAGAAAGCCTATGACGAGGACACCAAGCGCATCCGGGCTAACGACGGACAGGGTACATACTCGGACGAGGCGTTTATTTACAGCGGTATACTCGGTTTTGTCGACGACTATCGCCGGTATTACCCGATGGGCTCGTTTGCCTCTCAGGTCATCGGCTTTATGAACGAGAGTGAGAATCCGACCGGTCAGTCGGGTATCGAGCTGCAGTACGAGAGCGAGCTTGCCGGCTCGTCCGGTCGTGTCGTACGCGCGGCAAACTCGGCGGGCGGCAATCTGCCGGTCGAGGCCGAGCAGTATGTCCCGGCACAGGACGGCAATTCCATCGTGCTGACCATCGACTCGACCATTCAGGAAATGCTGGAAAAGCAGCTGGAAACCGCACTGGCCGATAACCCGCAGGCACGCGGCGGCGTGTCGGGCATCGTTATGGACGTCAAGACCGGCGACATTCTGGCGCTGGCCGAACTGCCTGATTTCGACCCCAATACCCCGCGTATCATCAACAATGAGCAGCAGATTGCGACCATGAAGTCCGATCTGGTGGAGACACTGACCGAAAAGGGCATGGACGCGAACAATCTGCCCTCGGACGAGTGGTTCAAGTCGGGTGGTGTCAACAACCTGAGCGAGAGCATCGCAAATAATAAAGAATATATCAGCATTCTGGACGATCTGCGTGTCACCGCGCTGAGCGACATGTGGAAGATCAAGCCGGTTACCGACATGTATGAGCCCGGTTCGGTCTTTAAGCTGCTCACCGTCGCCTCGGCCTACGAGGAACAGGCGGTAAACTCCAACAGCACATTCTTCTGCGGTGGCTCGCTGCGCGTCGACTCCGAGACCGTCATTAAGTGCCATAAGCTCGAAGGTCATGGCCAGCAGACTCTGACCGAAGCGGTTATGAATTCGTGCAACGTCGCTATGATGCAGATGGTATCACAGTTGGGTGCGGATTCGTTCTATGAGTATTTTGATGCATTCGGTCTGCTTAATCGTACCGGCATCGACCTGCCGGGTGAGCGTGACTCCATCTTGGGCGTCGATATGCACACCCTGGAGTCCCTGCAAAAGACCAAGAGTACCCTGATGACCGCGTCTTTCGGTCAGCGTTTTAAGGTTTCTCCTATTCAGATGCTGTCCACCGTCTGCGCCATCGTCGACGATGGCAAGCTCAAGACCCCGCACGTGGTCAAGGAGATTCTGAACGCCGACGGCACGGTCAAACAGTCTATCGAGACCGAGGTCAAGCGTCAGGTCATCTCGGCCGACACCTCGGCATACATGCGCGAGGCCATGGAGAAGGTTGTCTCGCAGGGTACTGGCCAGAACGCCTACGTTGCAGGCTACCGCATCGGCGGTAAGACCGCAACGTCCGAGCTGTCTCTGCCGGGTACACCGCTTGATGAACAGCGCTTTACCGCATCCTTTACCGGTGTCGCGCCCATGGACGACCCGCAGATTGCCGTTCTGGTCATCATCTCTGACCTGCCCTATGAGGCAACCCACGGCGGCGGTGCGATTGCCGCACCGGTTGTCGGCCGTGTCATGAATGACGTTCTGCCTTATCTGGGCGTCGAGCCGGTATACGACGAGACCGAGGCCGACCGCCGCGAGGTCAGCACGCCGCGCATCATCGATATGACCAAGGATGAGGCAGCTGCGGCAGCCGAGAGTGCCGGTCTGACCTATCGATTCCTGGGCGAGGGCGATACGGTCAGCGATCAGGTGCCGAGTGCCGGTCAGAAGGTACCGATTGACAGCCAGATGATTATTTATCTGGGCGACCGCACCAAGACCACCGAACCGGTCACCGTGCCCAACCTGGTTGGCCGCGCGCCCGAGGAAGTCGAGGCCGTTCTCAAGAACAATAACCTGTATCTGCGCCGCACGGGCGTAGCGTCGAGCAAATACAACTGGCAGACGACTGCCATCAAGCAGAATCCTGCCGCGGGCACCAAGGTGTCGGTCGGCACGGTCATCGAGGTCGAGTTCTCCAACACCGAGGGCGTAAACGACCGCTGAGTATAAGAAATGAGGTTCTCTATGAAACTGAGAGATTTACTGAAGGATATCCCGTTCACCTACACTGCGGTCGATCTGGATATCGACATCCGCGAGGTGCGCTATGACTCGCGCGCCGTCCAGCCGGGTGACCTGTTCGTCGCCGTGCGCGGCTTCGCCACCGACGGCCATGCCTATATCGGCATGGCCCTCAAGAAGGGCGCGGTTGCAGTCGTGTGCGAGCAGGCCGGCAAGGGCATTCCGGCGGTCATCGTTCCCGATGCCAGAGCCGCACTGGCCGACATCGCGGGCAACCGCTTCGACCATCCCTCGCGCAAGCTCACCATGGTCGGCGTGACCGGCACCAACGGCAAGACCACGACCACCACGCTGATCAAACACATTCTGGAAGCCGAGGGCCATAAGGTTGGCCTCATCGGCACCAATCAGAACATGATTGGCGACGAGGTCATCCCGACCGAACGCACCACGCCCGAGTCCTACGAGTTGCAGGCACTATTTGCACGCATGGCCGAGGCTGGCTGCACGCACTGCGTCATGGAAGTCTCGTCGCACTCGCTGGTTCTCGACCGCGTGCGCGGCGTGCGCTTCGCCGTCGGCGCGTTCACCAACCTGACCCAGGATCATCTGGACTTCCATAAGACCATGGAGGCCTACCGCGAGGCCAAGGCCAAGCTGTTTACGATCTCCGACAAGGGTGTCGTCAATCTCGACGACCCGGTTGCAGACAAGATGCTCGCGGACGCGACCTGTCCCTGCCTGACCTTCTCGGCAGACAAGGACGCTGCCGACCTGTCGGCTAAGAATATTGAGCTGGGCGCGTCGGGCGTGTCCTTCGTCGCAGCCACTCGCGACGCGATTGCCCGCGTATCGCTGGGCATTCCCGGTCATTTCTCGGTAGAGAACGCGCTGGCAGCGCTGGGCGTGTGCGTTGCACTGGGCGTGCCGCTCGAGCATGCAGCCCGCGCACTGGGCACCGCGCACGGCGTGAAGGGTCGTGCCGAGGTCGTACCGACCGACACCGACTACACCGTGCTCATCGACTACGCGCACGCACCCGACGGCGTGTCCAACATCCTGCGCACCGTGCGCGGCTTTGCCAAGGGCAGAGTAATCGCCCTGTTTGGCTGCGGCGGCGACCGCGACCGCACCAAGCGCCCGATCATGGGTCATTTGGCAGCCGAGCTGTCCGACTACTGCATCGTCACCTCGGATAACCCGCGCACCGAGCAGCCCGAGGCCATCATCGAGGACATCGTAGCCGGTATGAAGGATGCCAAGGTGCCGGTAGACGTGATTTGCGACCGCCGCGCGGCCATCTATCACGCGTTGGACATCGCCCAGAAGGATGATGTCATCGTGCTCATGGGCAAGGGTCACGAGACCTATCAGGAGATCGACCACGTCAAGCACCATATGGACGAGCGCGAGATCGTGGCAGATTATTTCAAGGAAAAGAACGTATAAAACGGTTTTGCCGATAAAAAGAACAAAAAGGGGCATAGAAAGAGATGCAGCAATTTACCCTGTCAGAGGCTGCGGCCTGGACGGGCGGCACATGCACGGCCGATCCGGTCATCACAAGCGTCGTGCGTGACGCACGCGAGGCAGGCCCGGGGAGCCTGTTCGTTGCGATCAAGGGCGAGCGGTTCGACGGACATGACTTTATTGGTCAGGCCATCGAGCGCGGCGCCGCCGCAGTTCTGACCCACCGCAAGGACGAAACCTATTCGATTCCCGCACTTTACGTCGAGGATACCCGTCAGGGTCTGCTCGACCTCGCGGGCGGATACCGGGCGCAGTTTGACTGCCCGGTTGTCGCGGTCACCGGCTCGGTGGGCAAGACGACCACCAAGGAGATGATCGCGTCGGTGCTGTCCGAGCGATACGACACGCTCAAGACCCAGGGCAACCTGAATAACACCATTGGTATGCCGCTGACCGCGCTGTGCATGGACGAAAACACCGAGGCTGCGGTCTTTGAGATGGGCATGTCGGCTTTTGGCGAGATCGCGGCGATGGCGGCCTGTGGCCAGCCCAATATCGCGGTCATCACCATGATCGGTACCTCTCACATCGAGTTTTTGGGCTCGCGTGAGGGCATTTGCCGTGCAAAGATGGAAATTCTCGAGGGATTGGCCGCACGCGGCGGCATCGCGGTGCTAAACGGCGACGAGCCGCTCCTGTGGGAGCAGAAAGACCGTCTGTTCGGCCGCATCGTGTGGTTTGGACAGAACAACCCGGGCTGTGAGTTCCGCGCCGAGGATATCTCGTGCACCGACGGCACGCTGCGCTTCACGCTCATCTGGCCGGAGGGCAGAAAGACGGTCGAGGTCGCATCCCAGGGCACCCACAACGTGGGCAACGCACTGGCGGCAGCTGCCTGCGGCTGGCTGCTCGGTCTGGACGGCGACGACATGGCGGCAGGCCTTGCGGCTTATCGTCCGGTCGGCATGCGCGAGCAGCGCTATGAGAAGAACGGCTTTGCCATCTATCAGGACTGCTACAACGCAAGCCCGGACTCGATGGAAGCCGCACTGCGCGTGCTGGGCGAGATGTCGGGCAAGCGCCGCTTTGCCGTGCTCGGCTGCATGGGCGAGCTGGGCGACTACGCGCCCGACGGCCATCGCAGAGCCGGACGGGCAGCGGCACGGTACGCCGACTACCTGTTTGCCTACGGCCCGGACACCGCTTACCTCAAGGAAGGCGCGGTCGAGGCCGGTATGGACGCGGCGCGCATCGCGTGCTTTGACACACACGAAGCGCTGGCTGAAGCGCTGCGCGCGGCGGCACAGCCGGGGGATGCACTGCTGTTCAAGGGCAGCCGTGCGATGAAAATGGAAAATGCTTTGAAACTGTTCCTGGGGGAGGAAGTTGAATCATGAAAACCATACTGCTCGCGGCGATTGTCGCCTTTGTGGTGACGGCCGTCATCGGCAAGCCGGTCATTCGCTGGCTGCAAAAGCAGAAATTCGGCCAGAAGATTCTGGAAATCGGCCCGAAGTGGCACATGAATAAGCAGTACACCCCGACCATGGGCGGCTTTATGTTCATGATCGGCATTACGGCCGCCATGCTGGTGACCGCCATTGCGCTCGGCGTGTTCACCGGCGGCAGCGTGGGTGTGGGCAGCTTTTTCTCGGTCTGGCTGCTGGCCGTGGCTTACGGCTGCGTCGGCTTTGTCGATGACTGGGCCAAGATCAAGAAGAAGGAAAACGCTGGCCTGACGCCCAAGCAGAAGCTGCTTTTGCAGATCGTGGTCGCAGCGGTCTTTGTGTCGCTCCTGCATCTGGCAGGCGACCTGCCGATGGCAGAGAACGGCGGCGTGTACCTGCCCATTCCGGGCACCGGCATCACGCTGACCCTGCCGTGGATTGTCTATTTGATCTTCGCGATCTTCGCCATCGTGGCAGAGAACAACGCGGTCAATCTGACCGATGGCATCGACGGCCTGGCAGCAGGCGTGACCCTGCCGGTTGCGGTGTTCTTTACGGCACTCAACTACGCCGTGGGCAACCTGGGCGCGGCCGTGTTCGCGGGTGCGCTGATCGGTGCCCTGTGCGCCTTCCTCATTTATAACTTTAACCCGGCCAAGGTCTTTATGGGTGACACCGGCTCGCTGTTTTTGGGCGGTGCGGTCGCTGGTCTGGCGTTTGCAGCCGGTCAGCCGCTGCTGCTCATCCCGGTCGGCCTCATCTACCTCATCGAGACCGTCTCTGTGGTCTTGCAGGTGACCTACTTCAAGGCCACCCACGGCAAGCGCCTGTTCAAGATGGCGCCCATCCATCATCACTTTGAGATGTGCGGCTGGGGCGAGAAAAAGATTGTATTCGTGTTTGCGGGTATTACGGTTGTTATGTGTATCCTGTCCTGGATGCTGGTAGCGTAACGGCCACCCGCTGGAAAGGAGCCCTGGATGAACGCAAATCCAACATCAGGCGGCATGCCCATGCGGATGCGGCGCGAAAAGCAGGCCGCACCCAAGCACGCCGCGCCCAAGGCGCACCGCCTGGACACGCGTGCGCTGATCGGTATTATACTGCTGCTGGTGGTCGGTCTGATCGCGCTGTTTTCGGCCAGCTATCCGGCAGCCATCAGCAAGTTTAACGACGGTACGTTCTTTGTCAGACGACAGGGACTGTATGTTCTGGTCGGCTTTGTCGCCATGCTGGTCATCTCGGGGATCGACTATCATGTCTATCTGCGCTTTCAAAAACCGCTGTTCATCTTCTGTATCGCGCTCTTGGTTTTGGTACCGCTGGTCGGTGTCGATCACAACGGCGCGAAGCGCTGGATTGAGCTGCCCGTTCTGGGTGAATTCCAGCCGTCCGAGCTGATGAAGGACGCGGTCATCATTTCGTTCTCGTACTACGCCGTGCGCTACGGCGACCGTATACGCCAGATTCGCGGTGACCTGCCGTTTTTCGGTGCGCTGGCGCTGATTGCCGGACTGCTGTACCTCGAGCCGCACCTGTCTGCGACCATCATTATTTTCGGCATCGGTCTGGCTATCCTGATCGTGTCGGGTATGAAGATCTGGTACTTTATCCCGATCGGCATCGTCGTGGGCGCAGCCGGTACGTGGTATATCGCGACCCAGGGCTATGCAAGCGCGCGTATCGAGGCATGGCTCAACCCCTTCGCCACCGAAGAGCTGTTCAAGCACGACGGCTGGCAGGGCGGCAACAGCCAGATTGCCATCGGTTCGGGCGGATTCTGGGGACTGGGTCTCGGACAGGGCAGACAGAAGCACCTCTACTTGCCTGAGCCGCAGAACGACTTTATTTTCTCGGCCTGGTGCGAGGAGATGGGCTTTATCGGTGCACTTCTGGTGCTTGTGCTGTTCGCCTTTCTGATTTATCGGTGCTACTACATCGCCTTCCACGCGCCCGACAAGATGGGCTGCCTGATCGCGACCGGTATCGCCACCAAGCTTGCCATTCAGACGCTGGTCAACCTGTGGGTTGTCACCGGTCTGTTCCCGGTTACCGGCGCATCGCTGCCGTTTTTCAGCTACGGCGGCACCGCACTGCTCATGCAGATGGGCGAAATGGGCATTATCCTGAATATTTCACGCTATATGCGCCCCAGTGAAAAGCGAAGGGGCTAGGGGGAGAGGAAATTCTATGAAGCTGTACATTACCGGCGGCGGCACGGGCGGACATGTAACGCCGGGTCTGGCCATCGCACGTTATTTTGAGAGCAAGCGCCCGGATACCGAGGTGCGCTTTGCGGGTACGAGCAAGGGCATTGAGTCCCGTCTGGTACCGCGCGAGGGCTATCCGCTCGACACCATCGAGATCACCGGCCTGCGCCGCTCGTTCAGCCCGTCGGCCATCGGCCACAATGTAAACGCGCTGCGTCAGGCGATGGCGTCCATCGGCACGGCAAAGAAGCTGCTCAAAAAGGCACAGCCCGACGTGGTCATCGGCTGCGGCGGCTACGCCTCGTTCCCGGTCGTCTCGGCGGCGCAAAAGCTGGGCATTCCGACCGTCCTGCTCGAGGTCAACGCCTACCCGGGTATCACCACCAAGATGCTGGCCAAGAAGGCTGACAAGGTGCTCATCTGCTTTGAGGAGGCACGCGAGCTTGTGGGCGGCGGCGATAAAGTCGAGCTGACCGGCTCGCCCGTGCGCGGTGAGATCGTGTTTGCCGACCGTGCAAAAGCCCGTCAGAAGTTAGGACTTTCGGACAGTGACCGCCTGGTCGTGTCGTTCTGGGGTTCGATGGGTGCAAAGTACATGAACGAGCACATGGCAGGCATGCTGGCGCTCGAGACCCGTCAGGGCAGCACCTTCCGTCACATTCACGCGACCGGTTCGGCGGCTTTTCAGTGGCTGCCCAAGATGGCGTGCGAACAGGGTGCAAAGCTCACCGGCGGCAACATTGAAGTGACCGAATATATTTACGATATGGCATCGTACATGGCGGCGGCCGATCTGGTCATCTGCCGTGCCGGTGCAGCCACCATCGGCGAGCTGTGCGCACTGGGCAAACCGTCCATCATGGTGCCCTCGCCCTACGTGGCCGAGAACCATCAGGAGAAGAACGCGCGTGCGCTCGAGCATGCAGGCGCGTGCGAGGTGCTGCTGGAGAAGGACGCGACCGCGCAGACGCTGCTCGAGATGACCGAGCGCCTGCTCGCGGACGATGCCCGTCGGGCAGAGATGAGCCGCGCAGCGGCGAGCCGTGCGCAGCTGGACGCAGGCGAAAAGATCTACCAGCAGATTCTGTCGGTCTTGCGCTGACCCGCGCGGACGGACAGGGAGAGGGTTCGGTATGGCGAAGAGAGAGAACGAGCGCGCGCCGTCGGGAGAAAAGCGGGAGCAGCTGACCGGTCTTGACCGGTTTGCTGTGCCCGAGCGCACCCCGCCGCAGACCGGGAGCGAACGCCGAACGGGCGAAAACCGGGCGAAACGCGCTTCCAAACAGAAGAAACAGACGGCGAGCCGGTCAGGGAGTGCGCCCGCAAGGACGCAGACGGCGCAGCCGTCCGGAAAGAGAACACAAGCAAAGCAGGGGACACAGGCTGCCAAGCGTCCGAGCGGTCAGAGTGGCATGACCGCGAGGGTGCAGGGCACGCAGAAGCTGACTCCGCAGAAGCAGGGCGTGACCCAGCGGCCGCTGGGCGGCGGACGCACCGGGCGCGACCGCGTGCAGCATCTGCGCAAGATCGTGCGGCGCAAGGAGCGCCGTGCACGGCTGACCAAGATCATTGCGGTCTTGCTCAGTCTGGTGTGCGGCGTGCTGGCGCTGACCGCTTTTTTCCGCGTCGAGCAGCTGGAGATCGTGGGATTGACCCGCTACGATACGCAGGACGTGCTGAACACGTTCGGCATCAAGCAAGGGGACAACCTGTTCTTCTGCGACAGCCTGCGCGGTCAGAAACGACTGCTTGCACAGTATCCGTACTTTGAGAGCGTGTCGGTCGAGCGCGACCTGCCCAGCCGTATGGTCGTGACCGTCAAGGAGGCACAGCCAATCGCGGCGGTCAACAGTACGCAGGGCGGCTGGTTCGTGCTGGACAAGGACTGCCGTGTGCTGGAGCGCACCGACCAGGAGGGCGCGAAGGACGCAGCTGAGGTGCTCGGCCTGCGCACACCGGGTGCAGAGCCCGGTCAGACGCTGCCCGCTGAAGATCCCGAAGCGCTCGAAGCGCTCAAGACACTGGCAAACGGTCTGGATAAGGTCGGTCTGGGCGGAAAGGCAACGCTCTATAACTTGCAGGATCTGGACAGCATCTGGTTTTTGTACGAGGAGCGCTTTGCCGTGTGCGTGGGCGATACCAAGAATCTCGACCACAAGCTCGCCATCTTGCAGGCGCTTGTGACCGGCGATCAGTTCAGCCCGTCGGACAAGGGTTCGATCAATCTGGCGCTCGGTGACCGTGCGATCACAAATACCAGTTTATCAGCCGGAGAGGTGGAAAAAACCGCACGCGGACAGGCCACCATCCAGCATATTGAAAACACGTCTGATGACACCGGGGAAGAAAGCGATCAGGACACCTCGGACAGCGATTCTTCGGAGGAAGAATAATCCGGAGGGGCAGACAGAAAAATAAGTTTTTTTCGCAAAATGACCGGCAACATCTTGCCAAATTGCGCAAAAAGCTGTAAAATGAAAAGAAATGGGGGATGTGCGCCCATTTCAGGAAAACAGCCTATCAAAAAGGATTTCAAGATATCGAAAATTTGCGAATTTACATACGGAGGACGGCATAATGGGTTTTCAGTTTGAAACAGGACTTGACAATGTAGTCAATATCAAGGTCGTGGGTATCGGCGGCGGCGGCAACAACGCAGTCAACCGCATGATCTCGAGTGGTATCCAGGGCGTAGAGTTTATCGCCATCAACACCGACAAGCAGGCGCTGCAGTATTCGGGCGCACCGACCAAGATCCAGATCGGTGAGAAGATCACCAAGGGTCAGGGTGCAGGCTCCGATCCGATGCGCGGTCAGAAGGCTGCCGAGGAGAGCAAGGACGAGATCGCTTCCGCACTCGAAGGCGCTCACATGGTCTTCATCACCGCAGGCATGGGCGGCGGCACCGGCACGGGCGCAGCTCCGGTCGTTGCAGAGATCGCACGCTCTATGGGTATGCTGACCATTGGTGTCGTCACCCGTCCGTTCGCATTCGAGGGCAAGAAGCGTCTCGATCAGGCACTCTACGGCATCGAGAACATGCGCGAGAACGTAGACTCCCTCGTCATCATCCCGAACGAGCGCCTCAAGTTCGTTTCTGAGCAGAAGATCACCTTTAAGAACGCATTCGCCATCGCAGACGACGTACTGCGTCAGGCAGTTGCAAATATCTCCGAGCTCATCACCGTTCCGGGCTTCATCAACCTGGACTTCGCAGACGTTACCTCGGTCATGAAGGACGCAGGCTTCGCACACATCGGTACGGGCGCTGCAACCGGCAAGGACAAGGCAACCGAGGCAGCGCAGATGGCGATCTCCAGCCCGCTGCTTGAGACCTCGATCGACAACGCACGCGGTATCATCCTGTCCATCAGCGGTTCGTCCGACATCGGCCTCGAGGAGATCGAGACCGCAGCAGGCATGGTACAGGCAGCTGCACATCCGGACGCACACATCATCTTCGGTGCATCCATCGACGAGGAACTGGACGACGAGCTGCGTGTCGTTGTTATCGCAACCGGTTTTGACACCGTTCCCGAGTCTGCAAAGGGTGTTGACGGCAGCATCGTTCCGCCCATCCGTGAGGGTGCAGCTCCGGCGCCGAACAGCGGTGCACAGCAGCAGACTGCATTCCAGTCTCCCTTCCGTGCGCAGCAGCAGACCGCACAGCCCCAGCAGCCGACCCAGTCGGATATCGAGGACGACGCATTCAAGGCAATCATCGATATCTTCAATCACAATAACTAAGGACACTTTTCGCAGTGCATATAAAAAACAGCCCCCCTACAAAGAGGGCTGTTTTTGCCGCACGAGACCAGAGAAATGAAAGGATGTGATGGGCCCGTGAGCCCTGAACCGAGTCGAAAACGGAATCAGAATATGGTTTGCGGTGGGTCACATCCGAAGCACATGGAGTGACTACCGCGGAAAGGCGGTTACTCTATGATCGAATACTTTAAGTCGGACGCACGCTTGCTGAGTCCGCTGTACGAATTTGAGCCGGGCTGTTGGGTGAATCTGGTGCGCCCGACGAGCGAGGAGATCGCTCACGTCTTGGCTACGACCGGCGTTGAGGAAGATTTCCTGCGCGCCGCGCTTGACCCGGAAGAGAGCTCCCGTGTCGAGCTCGAGGAAGACCAGACCCTGCTCATCGTTGACATTCCGACCCTGGAAGAGAGCAACGTGGAGCAGGACGAGTCTAAGATCTTCGGCACCCTGCCTATGGGCATCATTGTCCTGCCCAATACGGTCATCACCGTATGCTTGCAGGACACCACCGTTCTGCGCGGCATCGCGCAGAACAAGGTACGCGACATTCACACGGCCATGCGCACCCGATTTGTCTTGCAGATTCTGCTGCGCGTCGCCGGTTTATTCCTGCGCAACCTGCGTATGATCGAGCGCGACTTTACCAAGATCGAGCGCAGACTGTACGACTCGCTCAAGAATGAGGAGCTCATCCAGTTGCTCGGCCTGTCTAAATCGCTCGTTTACTTCTCCGCATCCCTGAAAGGCAACGAAGTTACGATGGAGAAGATGCTGCGCGGACGCATTCTGAAGCTCTATGAGGACGACCGCGACCTGCTCGAGGACGCGCTCATTGAGATTCGTCAGGCAATCGAGATGGCGGGCATCTACTCGAGCATTTTGGCGGGTACCATGGATGCTTACGCCTCGGTCGTGTCCAATAACCTGAATATTATCATGAAGGTTCTGACCGTTATCACCATCATCATGACCATTCCGAATATTATCTTCGGTTTCTATGGCATGAATATTACCGGAAATGATCTGCCGTTTGCTTATTGGTGGTGGGTACCGGTCGTAATCTCGATCTGCGGCTGTATCGGCGCATGGATTTACATGAAGCGCAAGGATCTGCTGTAAGCCAGAATTATGAAGCTTTCGCTCAAGCCTTTCTCGAAAGGCTTGCGGGTTCTCAGGGCAGAGCCCTGAGTCGGACTCCGCAGAGTCCGAAATCCCCTCTTGAAACCCGGTGTCCGACCCGGGTTTCAATTAAACAAAACAAATCAAAAGACCGTCCTTTTGGACGGTCTTTTTTTATCCGCGCGCTTAGCGCGCTTATGAAAACCAACCTGCTGGATTGGTTTTCCCCAAAACTTAACAACCCTTACTTAACGTAACTTGTACTCCTTCCCGCAAACAATCACCGACTCGATCTGACCTAAATCCTGCGGGACTGCAAAACATACACTGGTCGAGACATACGTATCTTTACCGTTGGGCTGCTTGGTGCGATAATCGATGCCATCTTCGCAATAAGTAGCGCCGCTCGAGGAACTAACGATGCTGTAATCCGGCTCGATATCACTTAAACTATGACCGATAAAGACCACACGACCATCCTTGTACTTCAAATGCAGGTCAAAATCACAGTCACAAGTCGTATTTTCCAGCGTACCTTGCGCAATCAGCGGACGCGCAGCGGGTAACAGATATTCCGGGTGCGTCGGAACCACCCAGCCGTGATTGTAGCACGAACCGCCTTCTACTCGAACGGTCACCGCCAAGGGAGAAATGGACAGATCGGTCAGCGTTGCCGTTCCACCATAAATATCCATAGCCGAATCGTCTGCAAGCGCAATCGTGGACGCAATTTCGATGGGAATTCCGGTGATCTGTACCGGTTCATAGGTTTCAGTTGTCCAGTTGTTAGCACGGAACAGCGATTTTTCGGAAGTTTCAATGTCCCAGATGGTTAGGTCGAAGGTCATGCCGTCTTTCAGATTTCCCATCGTTGCCGTGATGACAAAGGGCAAATGGTTGCCGCCCTGGTATTGTTCGGGCACAAATTCGGCCTTGTAGCTGCTGAACGTGTTGTGCGGCGTGCGATCGGCGGTGAAAAACTCCCAGTCGAAATTCAGCTCGGGTACATCCTCCGGGTTGACGACCGTGCCCTCGGGTGCTTGGACATCGAGCGCGACATAGAGCGTCACCGAATCGGCCAGACAGTCGGTGACGGTGAACGTCCAGCCCTGCTGGGTGACCGACTTCCCGACGGGATAGGACTGGACCGGCATCCCAAAGAACGCCCGCAGCGTATCCCCAAAGGCCGGAACGGCAGCGGTGAGCATGGTGACGGCGAGTGCTGCCGCGAGCGCACCGCAGACCGCTCTGCGCACGCGGTGTCGTCTGGGTTTATGTGCATGCTGGGGCGCAGACTGCGCGGCTTGCCGCAGTCTGGCAGACAGTTCCTGCTTTTCCTCTGAGGTGAAACCTACCTCGTTCATGGCATCAGTATAGCGTTTCATATCCGTATCCCTCCAATTCATGTTTGAGTTTATCCCGCGCGCGGCTCAGGCGTTTGCGCACCGCAGCGGGAGAGATGCCGAGTAGGTCGGCAATCTCGTTTGTGTCGTAGCCCTCGTAATAGTACAGGTGGATGACTTCCCGATCCCGCAGCGGCAGCGCCTGCACGGTGCGCAGCAAGGTATCGTCCGGGTCGGGAGACGCGGGTGCGGGGATGTGGGAAGCGTGGTCGAGGGCGGTGTGTTTGCGCCGCCATGCACTTTTGAGCAGGTCTTTGCAGGCGTTGATCGTACTGCGCAGGACGTAAGCGCGTTCGGCGGCGGGTGAGTCGAAGTTGAGGTCGGATTGCAGCAGGCGGCAGAAGACATCCTGACAGATATCCTGTGCATCGGCGCGGGACAGGGAATAGGTCATTGCAAGGCGCAGGATGGTATCGGCGTAGCGTGCGACAAAGGCGTCGGCCTCATCGGGTGATTTCCAGAGCATAAAGGTCTCCCTCCTTTCTGTAATAGAGACGAAGCAGGTGGGGAAAGTGTGACGGGGAGGGGGTGAAATTAGAAAAAAACAGACTGTCGAAGCAGACAGTCTGTTTTTATGAGCGCGCTGAGCGCGCGGGGGATCTTGCCGCCCACTCGTTTATCCGCGCACAGCGCGGGTATAAGGATAGTGACCTACGGGCTTTGGGCGGCGCTTTTAATTATTTTTGGTTGAAACCCGGGTCGGACACCGGGTTTCAAAAGGGGGATTCCGTGTCCTGCGGGACACGGCTCAGGGCAACGGTGCCCGAGTGTTAGGGACTTGGCCGAACGAGTCGGCCACAGCCTTGCGGGAAAACGCCCCACAGGGGCCTTTTCGGATTCCGCAAGGTTCGAGAAAGGCTTGAGCGAAAGCTTCAATATGGGTGCGGTGCAGGGGTTAGCCGGGGATTTCACCGACGCCGCTGAGGATATGACGCGGGCGGTAAGCGTAATTTTCGACTTCCTCGCGGGTGGTGCAGCCGGACAGGACCAGAACAGTATCCAGACCGGTCTCTACGCCAGCGACGATATCGGTATCCATGCGGTCACCGATCATAGCAGCCTCATTGGAGTGCACGCCGAGCAGGCGCAGGCCGGTGCGCATCATGAGGGGATTGGGTTTACCGACGTAGTAAGCCTGCTTACCGGTTGCGAGCTCGATGGGAGCGACCAGCGCACGGCAAGCGGGGATGATACCACGTTCCGAGGGGCCGGTGAGGTCGGAGTTGGTTGCGATCAGGCGTGCGCCGCGCTGGATATAGCCGACGGCCTTGAGGATGGTCTCGTAGTTGTAGCCAGTGGTCTCGCCCGCGATAACGTAGTCGGGGTCAACGTCGTTCATGGTGATGCCGGCGTCGTAGAGTGCATTGAGCAGGCCGGGTGCACCGATGACGTAAGCCGTGCAGCCGGGCGACTGGCTCTTGAGGAAGGCAGCGGTTGCCAGAGCGCTGGTGTAGAAGTGATCTTCGCTGACGTCCAGACCCATGCGTGCAAGTTTCTGCTGCAATTCACGGGGCGAACGCTCGCTGGAGTTTGTCAGGAACAGGAAGCTTTTGCCTTCGCGGTTGAGCCAGTCCACAAATTCCTTGACACCGGGCAGCAGACGGTTGCCGTGATAGATCACGCCGTCCATGTCGCAGATGAAGCCTTTTTTCTGTCGCAGCTCTTCGAGCGATTCAAACGGTTCGGTCATGGGTAGGTACTCCTTATCTTATATCTTAATCTTTTTGAGATACATGTCTCCAGATTCTATTATGCAGGGAAGGCGCATAGAAATCAAGCAAATCTGGGTAAAATTTACGGGACAGATCAGATATTGCGGCGGTATTTTCCCCAGCGGCGGATGCCGGAGAGCGAGGTCAGCAGGGTGATGACGGCGAACACCAGCAAGAAGGCCATGGCAGCCGTCCAGCCCCAGCGTTCGGAGAAGAAGCCGATGCCGTAGGAGGACAGCGCCGAGCCAAGGTAGCAGGCACTGTTGAAGATGCCGGTGACCGAGGATGCGCGGCCAATTGCGCCGAAGTGGATGGGCATGAGGTTGATAATCATGAGGTTTGCGCCGACCAGAGCGGTGGAGGACAGGGTCATCAGGACGAGCGAGACCACGGCGTTGTCCATACCGGTCAGGCACAGGACGGCCAGCGCACCACCAGCGACCGCCATAAAGCAGGCCGTACCGGCGAGCTCGTTGCGGATGAAGCGACCAGCAATCCATTTGGACAGATAGACGCCGATGAGGTTAAAGACGGGCAGGACGATGGACAGTGCGACCGACAGCGACGCGCCGAGCGAGAAGCACTCGTCGAGGTAGGTGGGCATCCAGCTCTGGATACCGTCGCGCAGCAGGCCGAGCGAGACCGCACCCAGCACGGTGAGCAGCGTACCGGACACGATCAGCGTGCGAATCAGGCTGCCCTGTGCAGCGTTTTCCACCTGGGTCAGGGTGATTTCCTCGATTTCACCGCGCTGTTCGGTCTCGCGCTCATAGAACGACATGCGTACCCAGAAGAACGCAGCCGAAATGAGCATGATGAGGCTGGACAGCAGGAAGTCGACGCGCCAGCCGGTAAAGTGCAGTAGAGCGGAGGCGAAGAGGTAGGTGAGGATGGTTGCGATCGGGTAGGTTGCCGCACCGTTTGCACAGGCGCGTTTGCGGTGAGTGGGCGGGATCATCTCGGAAAAGACGCGGGCAGCGGGCGACCAGAGCATAGACTGGAACACGCCGTTGAGCGTCCACAGGGTGAGCATGACCGGGTAGGACGCGCCGGACAGGCCCATGCCGAGGTTGAGCACAGCCGAGCCGATGATACCGGTGAAGATGAGCTTTTTGGGTGAAATGCGGTCGCCGAGGAAGCCGGAAAGCAGCTGACAGACGCCGTAGACGACGAAAAACATCGTACCGATCAGACCGGCCTGTGACTTGCCCAGACCTTCCTGTGCGATCAGATCGGCCATGACCGCGGCATAGCTCATGCGTCCGAACAGACCGGCGATATAGGCACCGGCCGTCAGGCAAAACAGACGGTTGGCGTAGCGCGGCGGGCACACGCGCCGCGTGCGAGTTGGTGACATAACGGAACAATCCCCCTTGTTTTTTTGCGCTTATTTGCAATTGTATCACTGTGACCGGGGACTGTCCACAAGGGAACGCAGGAAAGCCGGAAAAAACCGGAAGAATGCCGGAAAAAATGAAGCAGATCGGCGGCTGAAAGAACGGCAGTTGAAAAATACAACCGATTTGTATACTTTTCGCAAGAGGGAAGAAATCGACAATACCTATATAATATGCCGTGAATGAAGGGGGGTGGGCTACTTGAAATTTTGTGGTAAAACGGATACAATAAAAAATGTATACGGAAGTATACGGCAATGGGAAGCATTGTCAAATTCAAAGAAAGGAAGCGGAAGTATGATCGCAATCTTATCCCCGGCAAAAAATATGCGTTCGGCGCCGGAGCGCGCGCTTCCGACGACCAGACCCCAGCGCGGACAGGAGGCCGAAGAACTGGCAGACGTTCTGTGCGCCATGCCCGCCTATGAACTGGAAAGCACCATGCAGATCAGTCCCGCGCTTGCGCTCCGTGCAGCGGCCGATTTTGCGGCCTGGACGCCGGAGGGCGGAGACCCGGCCATTCTGGCCTATGATGGACTGGCTTATAAATATCTGGACGCGGACAGCCTGACCGACGACGATCTGTGCTTTGCGCAGAACCATCTGCGCCACATGTCGGCGCTCTACGGTGCGCTCAGACCGCTTGACGTCATCCATCCCTATCGTCTGGAGATGTCACGCCGTCCGCGCGGCATGAATCTGTATAAATTCTGGGGCAGCAAGCTCCGGGATGACCTGTATGCCGAGACCGATCTCGTAATCAATCTGGCCTCGAGCGAGTACAGCCGTGCGGTATCCAAGCAGCTCAAGCCGGGCGACCGGTTTCTGACCTGTGAGTTTTTGTCCGAGCGCGGCGGCAAGCTGCGCTGTCTGGCGGCCAATGCCAAGATGGCACGCGGCGCGATGGCACGGTATATCATCCAGAACCGCATCGACCGGCAGGAAGACCTGACCGGATTTGACGAACTGGGCTTTGCGTTTGCGCCCAGCCTGTCCAACGATGCGGTGTACACCTATGTACAACAGCTTTGACCGTAGGAGGTAGCTAAGATGCTGCAGGTAGGCACAAAAGCACCGGCCTTTATGCTGCCGGATGCACAGGGGAATCTGATTTCGTCGGAGACATTTGCAGGCAAGCGATGGGTGCTCTATTTTTATCCCAAGGATTCTACGCCCGGATGCACCAAGCAGGCATGCGCGTTCGCGGCAGCACATGGAGAGTATGAGGCACTGGGCGTGCCGGTTGTCGGCGTGTCCAAGGACTCGCAGAAGAGCCACCAGCGCTTTGCTGAGAAGAACGGACTGCCGTTTTTGCTGCTGTCCGACCCCGAACTGACCGCCATTCAGGCGTATGACGTGTGGAAGGAAAAGAAGCTCTACGGTAAGACCTCGATGGGCGTTGTGCGCACGACTTACGTGATCGGCCCCGACGGTGTGATCGAGTGGGCAGGTGAAAAGGTCAAGCCCGACCAGAACGCACAGCAGATTTTGGACTTTTTAACCGGAAAATAAGCGTTCAGCCCTTGCGAAACGCGGTTCGGATGGGTTAAAATAGAGGAAAGAACCGTTGGGAGAAACAACAGAGGGGGACTTCCGAATGATTCATCCGATTGGTGTCATCCGCCGCGGCGAGCAGAGCTTTGTACGTGAGCGGCTGAAAGAATATGATCTGGTTCCGGTTGAGGCGTTCGCGCTGCGCATGATCGCGTCGCTGGACGGCTGCAATCAGGATACGCTGTGCACACGTCTGGAGATCGACAAAGGCCGCGTGGCCAAACTGCTGGCCGGTCTGGAAAACGCCGGACAGATTACACGCACAGTCAACGAGAACAATAAGCGCGAAAAACTGGTGCGGCTGACCGAACGCGGTCAGGAGGCATTGCAGTACGTCAATGAGACGCTGGACGAGTGGAACCGCATGTGTATGCAGGGCTTCACGGAGGAGGAATGGACGCAGTTTTTCACCTTTCTCCATCGTATCGCAGACAACGTCGCACACAGCCGCAAAGAGGGCTGGCCCAAATTATAAGCGAAAGACCGATGCGTACCCGTATGATTTTCGGCCGCATCGGTTTTCTTCATACCCGATACTTTATCACAATACAAAACGAAAGGAAAACGCAGTACATGATCGGCACGCTTGTCAACACAGGAACGATTTTGGTGGGTTCGATCGCGGGCAGCTGCCTGCGGCACGGCATCAAGGAACAATATCGAGGGGCACTGTTTCAGGCCATGGGACTCGCAGCCTGCGCACTCGGCGTCAACGCAGTCGCACAGAATATGCCGAACAGTACCTTTCCTGTGCTGTTTATCCTGAGCCTTGCCGTCGGTACGCTGACCGGCACCATGCTGGATATCGATGGCCGGTTTCAGCGTCTGGTCGGCCGGTTTTCCAAGGACGGCGGATTGGGACAGGGCCTGTCCACCGCAATTCTGCTCTTCTGCATCGGTACGCTGTCCATTCTCGGTCCGATCAATAGTGCACTCTATGGTGACCATACCTATCTGTTCACCAACGCAACCCTCGACCTCGTCACATCCATGACCCTGGCCTCGACCTACGGCATCGGCATCGCCTGCGCTGCCGGCGTGCTGTTCTGTTGGCAGGGTGCAATCTACCTGTGCGCCGGCGCATTGTCTGGATTTCTGACCGATGCTCTGATGACCGAAGTGTCCATCATCGGCGGTATCCTCATCGCCGCATCTGGTTTGTCCATGCTGAACATTCGTGACTGTAAAACACTCAATATGCTGCCGTCGCTCGCCGTCCCAGTCATCTGGTTCGCAATCAAAGCCCTGTTAGGATGAACTCCCGCACCTAGACGAAATAAAGCTTTCGCCAGCCTTTCTCGAAAGGCTGCGGGTTCTCAGGGCAGAGTCCTGAGCCGGACTCCGCAGAGTCCGGAATTCCCCTTTGATTCCCGGTGTCCGCCCCGGGAATCAACCAAAAATTGATTTTCCTCGCTCGCCGCAGCGAGCGAAATTCCCCCGCGCGTCAAACGCGCTCATCAAAACCGTTCCCCGTGGGAACGGTTTTTTTACTTGTCCCAAACCGTCGAATCGTATGCAGGCGAACATTTTACACACAATTTACACAGTTCGTTCATCGAGCTGTCACACCGCGCGGCTACACTAAATACAGTCTTAAATCAACTCTAAAAGGAGGCAGCAAACCATGGATCAACAGCCGCGGCATGAACTCAAACATGAAATCACCTACGGCGATTACCTCGCCCTGCGCCGCCGCTTGCTCCCGGTCATGCAGCATGACCCACACGTCGGCCAGGATGGCCTGTATCGCGTACACAGTCTGTACTTCGATAACCACAACGATAAGATCCTGCGCGAAAAGCTGGACGGTAAGGCCGAGCGCGAAAAATTCCGCATTCGCTATTACAATAACGACCTCGACCATATCCAGCTGGAAAAGAAGTACAAAAACCACGGCCTCGGCGTCAAGTATAACGCACCCATGACCGCAGATCAGGTGCGGGCCCTGCTGCGCGGAGATACCGCATGGATGGCAGAGAGCCCACACGGCCTCATTCGCGAACTGTACGTCAAGATGAAAACCGAGACCCTTCGTCCGCGCACGACGGTCGATTACGTCCGGGAACCCTTCCTGTATGGTCCCGGAAACGTCCGCGTGACCTTCGACAGCCAGATTGAGTCGGCAGGCGCAGACGAGAACTTCCTCGAACCCCATGCCGCCATCCCGGCTGCACGGGGCAAGATCGTGCTCGAGATCAAGTACGACCGCTATCTGCCCGCACTGGTCGCCGGGCTGCTCGATCTGGGCAACTTCCGCGCTGCCGCCTTTTCCAAGTACGCGGTCTGCCGCATGGTATACTAAAAAATCCACATAAAGGAGTCCATTCCAATGTCCTTTCAAGATATCTTTAAGTCTAACTTTTTGGACAGCGTACAGTCGTTTTCGCTGCTCGACACCGCGCTTGCGCTGGTGATCTCGCTCGCACTCGGCCTGTTCGTCTTTTTCGTCTACAAGAAAACCTTCCACGGCGTGCTTTATTCGTCCACCTTCGGTGTGTCGCTCATCGGCATGTCCATGGTGACCACGCTCGTCATCTTGGCCGTTACGTCAAACGTCGTCCTGTCGCTCGGCATGGTCGGTGCGCTGTCCATCGTCCGTTTCCGTGCAGCCATCAAAGACCCGCTGGATATCGTCTACCTGTTCTGGGCGCTGGCCTGCGGCATCGTGACCGGTGCCGGTCAGTTCCTCATGGCGATCGTCGGCTCTCTCGTGGTCGGCGTCGTCCTTCTCGTTTTCGTCAACCGCAAGGAGAACGACCACCCCTATCTGCTGGTCGTCTCGTGTGACGATGACCGCGCCGAGCACGTCGCCTTTGCCGCACTTTCTCACCAGAAATTCGTCATCAAGTCCAAGACGGTTACGACCGACGGCGTGGAAGTGACCGCCGAAGTCCGCCTGCCTGACGACGGTACGACCAATTTCGTCAATCAGGTTGCGGCATCGAACGGTGTGCGCAGCGCGGTGCTCGTCAGCTATAACGGCGAGTACATGTCGTAAAAAGGAGCGTGTGCGATGATCCGCCGGAAATCAACCGAAGTGCTGGCCATCGTGCTCGTTCTGGTCATGCTCGTCGTGTCCTGCCTGATGCCGTGCTTTGCCGAGGCTGCAGGTGGGATTGAACAGCAGTATGAATCGGCGCTGTTCGGTACCGACCTCATCACCGTGGACATCCAGATGGACGCGGATGACTGGCAGGATATGCTCGACAACGCACTGAGTGAAACCTATTACGCGGCCGATGTGACCATCAACGGCCAGACTTTTGAAAATGTCGGCATCCGACCCAAGGGCAATACCAGCTTGACGCAGGTTGCGTCCTCGGACTCCGACCGTTACAGCTTCAAGATCGAGTTCGACCACTATCAGGACGGTCAGACCTGCTGGGGACTGGATAAACTGGTGCTCAACAACCTGATGTCGGACGCAACCTATCTCAAGGAATACTTTGTCTATGACATGTTCGCCTTTTTGGACATGCCGGCTTCCGATTACGCCATGGCCGAGATCACGGTCAACGGCGAGCCGTGGGGCATCTACCTTGCGCTCGAGGGCGTAGAGGAAAGCTTCCTGACGCGCAATTTCGGCGCATCGCCGGGTGAGCTGTATAAGCCCGAGGACATGGGCGGCGGTGGTCCGGGCGGCATGATGAATAAGGACGAGGACGAAATCCGCGAGATGATGGGACTGGGCGAGGACGAGGAACTGCCCGAGATGCCGGAAATGGGCGAAATGCCGCAGATGGGTGAGATGCCCGAGCCGCCGGACGGTGCACAGATGCCCGGACAGCCGCCCATGGCATCGACCGATGATACTCAGGATACCGGTGACACCCAGCCTGCACAGGATACCCAGTCCACCGATACCCAGAACGATCAAACCACCACCGCCTCCCAGCCGACCGACCCGTCGGACAACACCCAGACCGCACCCGCTGACGATCAGACCCGCGAGGGCTTCCAACGTGGCGGCGGCCGCGGCGGTATGGGCGGCGGCATGTCGAGTGGTGGTTCCGACCTCAACTATATCGACGATGACCTCGACAGCTACGAGACCATCTGGGAAGGCGAGGTCACCGACACCGATGACGCAGACCACCAGCGCGTCGTCGAGGCACTCAAGAAAATCAGCGAGGGCGACCTGTCGGGCGTGGACGTCGACCTGCTGTGTAAATATATGGCCGTGCAGACCTTTGTCGTCAATCTGGACTCGCTTTCGGGCAATATGGCGCATAACTATTACCTGTACGAGAAGGATGGACAGCTCGCGCTCCTGCCGTGGGATTATAACCTGGCCTTCGGCGGATTTATGAGCGGAGACGCGTCGAGTACGATCAATTTCCCCATCGATACGCCGGTATCCAGCGTCAGCATGGAAGATCGCCAGATTTTGGCCGTGATTCTGAACGATGAGGACGCCTGTGCGCTCTATCATTCGTATCTGGAAAAGCTGTGCACCGAGTATGTGCAGGGCGGTCAGTTTGAACTGACTTATACCATGCTGCGCGGTCTGCTGGACAGCCGCGTCGCGACCGAGGAACACGACCCGACCGCGTTCTATACGGCGGACGAGTACACCGAAGCGGTGGAAATGCTCAAGACGGTCATCGAGCGCCGCGCAGAGAGCATTCTGGGTCAGCTGGATGGTACCATCCCGTCGACCATCGACGGCCAGCAGGCGGACAGCAGTACGCTTGTGGACGCTTCCGACCTTGATCTGTCGGTCATGGGTTCGCAGTTCGGCGGCGGCGGTCACGGCGGAAATGGCGCAGAGGGCGGCATGATGGGTCGCGGCGGCAAGATGATGCAGGGCGCAGCCGGTCAGCAGAGCCAAGATACCGCTGCCGCACCGGACGACGCTTCCCAGCCATCTGCCGACACCGCAGCCGACACGACCCAAACCACAGCGACGCAATCGGCACAGCCACCGGAAGTGAGCGGTGAAAAGCCGTCAGGCACACCGCCAGACGGTCAGACACCACTGGGCATGGCTTCCGAATCCAATTTGTCAACCACCTCATAAGGATCCCTTGTAAACATGGCCTGCGGTCAGCGCGGCGCAGGCCGGCATCCCTGAAATTCCCTTGATCCTCCTTTCCGCGCTGCGGGCTGGCTCCCTTACGGAGTCAGCCTGTTTTTCGTTGTTATCACAAATTTTACAAAAAGGGGATATGCTTTTGCGAGCGGGAATGCTATAATGGAAAGCACGATACAAAATTGTAATGCCTGAAAGCACAGCGGCCTTTTGCCGCAGATGGGGAGGATATGGCAATGAAATCGGTATTGCTGATTGGTCTCGGCCGTTTTGGCCGTCACATGGCGGGCAAACTCAATGAGATGAATCACGAGGTACTTGCAATTGATATCAACGAGCAGCGCGTCAACGATGTACTGCCCGTTGTAACCAGTGCGCAGATTGGCGACAGCACCAATGAAAATTTCATCGCGTCGCTGGGTGTGCGCAACTTTGACCTGTGTGTTGTCGCGATCGGTGACAATTTCCAGAGCTCGCTGGAGACCGTCGCACTGCTCAAGGATTACGGAGCACCGTTTGTCGTCGCGCGTGCCAACCGCGATGTCCATGCCAAGTTCCTGCTGCGCAACGGCGCGGATCAGGTTGTTTATCCCGAAAAGGAAATGGCAATTCGTGCAGCGGTTAAGTATAGCTCGGACAACGTGTTCGACTATATCGAGCTGACCGGTGATTACTCGATCTATGAAGTGCCCATCCCGCGCGAATGGGTCGGCAAGACGCTGGTAGAGCTGAGTGTACGAACCAAGTATCACATCAGCGTCATGGCATTGCGTCACGGTTCTCACCTTGACCCGCTGCCGAGACCGGATCATGTGTTCCAGGAAGATGAAACCATGCTGATTCTGGGCGCGAATAAGGATTTGACGAAGTTTATCTTGCGGAAATAAGTCCCGCCCGCAGGCGAAATAAAGCTTTCGCCAGCCTTTCTCGAAAGGCTGCGGGTTCTCAGGGCAGAGCCCTGAGTCGCGCTCCGCAGAGCGCGAAACGCTCTTTTTGATTTTCGCCTCTGCGAAAATCAACTGAACAAGAATAAAAAAGCGCATCCCGAGGGATGCGCAATACTCCGCGCACAAAGTGCGCTCATGAGAAAGACCGTCCGACAGGACGGTCTTTCTTTTTTGTTTGTTTGGGTTGAAACCCGGGTCGGACACCGGGTTTCAAAAGGGGGATTCCGCTCGCTGCGGCGAGCGGCCAGCCTGCGCGGCTGGATCGCGCCAGGGAACTCGTCCCCTGGACCCCGATTGATTGGTGCGGTGCTTAATTGAAATATACGAGTTCTTCCTTCGGCGCTTCGGCCTTCTCGATCTTCTTACAATACAGCACCGGGCCCTCGCCGCGGTACTGGGGAACATATTCCACACGTACCTCTGCCGTGACCGTCACCCAGCTCTTATGCGCGATACCGGTCGTATCGGCATCCTTACACAGGAAGCCGACAAACTGCACGTCATCCGCGCAGCAGACCATCGCAAAGCGTCCGGGCACAAAGACGTGCTCCTGCTCCATCTTCTTGGTCTTGTACACCATGCCCTTGAACTTGACCGTCTTGCCAATATACGGCTCCGGGTCACCGGTCGCGTCGACGTACCACAGACCAAAATTCTCGTCCGAGATGTCGATGACAGGCGCGTCCAGATCGAAGGGACGGGGCATATTATCGCGGTAGTCCTCCGAACCGCCGTTCACATCGTCGAGGAAGATGGTGGCACGGGGATTCATCGCGCGGATGTTCTTCTTATAGAGCATCTGCTTGAGCTCGTCGGTGCAGCGGTTAAAGACGATCAGATCGGCCATGGAAATCTGTTCGAACATACGCGGGCCGATGTTGTTGGAGTACAGCTCGAAGGTCTGGGCGTTGACCGTGGTGACGATCTGGTAGAGCGGCCACTCGGGCGGCAGCTTGCCCTCGAGGAAGTCGCCGATTTCCCACATGCCGTTGAGCTCGATGAGGACGCGGTCAGGATTGAACTTCTTGCCCAGATCGCGGAAGAAACGCAGCGTCAGCTCGGACGCATCCTCAACCATGACGATCTCGGTGCGTGCGTCGTGCAGCAGCTGGGGATCGTATTCCTCGATGCCCTCCTCGCACACGATCAGCAGCGAGCGCTCGTCCTCGGTGAAGTTGGGGTCGCGGAGGATGTCCTGGATGAACATGGTTTTACCGCTCTCCAGAAAGCCGGTAAACAGATAAACAGGAATTTCCTTCATGGTTTACACCCCAAACAGCTCAGCGATGCGGTCTTCGTCCAGCTCTGCGCCGATGACGCACAGACGGCCGGTGTAGTCAGCCGGGCCGCGGCGGACTTCGGGCTGACCGGGTACGAAGTCGAAGTGAATCCATTCGCCCTCGGTTGCAGCAACGATGCCCTTGGCGCGCAGGATGGTGCCCAGCGAGATGTCACCCAGCGCATTCAGGATAGACGCGATCTGCTCCTCGGTGTACTTGTGCGTGGTCTCACGGCCCCAGCTCTGGAAGACCTCGTCGGCATGGTGGTGACCATGATGATCGTGGTCATGGCAGCCGCAGGTGCAGCCCTCGCCGTGCTCGTGGTGGTGTTCATGCTCATGGTCGTGGTGATGGTGCTCATGTTCGTGCTCGTGGTCATGACAGCCGCAGGTGCAGTCCTCACCGTGCTCATGGTGGTGTTCGTGGTCATGCTCATGGTGATGATGCTCGTGCTCATGGTCGTGGCAGCCGCACTCTTCACCGTGTTCATGGTGATGTTCGTGGTCGTGATCGTGATGATGGTGGTGCTCATGCTCCTCAGCCGCGTGCACGATCTCAGCCAGTACCTCAGCCGACAGCGAGTGGCTGTCCTCCATGACCGACAGCAGCTGCGCACCGGTCAGCTGATCCCAAGGAGTCGTCACGATACGAGCATCCTTGTTGTGCTCGCGCAGCAGGGAAACGACCTGTTCCAGACGGTCTTCCTTGACAAACTGGGTACGGGAGAGCAGGATGGCACCCGCGTGCTCGATCTGATTGAGGAAGAATTCGCCGAAGTTCTTGGCGTACATCTTGGCCTTCTGGGCGTCGACAACCGTGACAAAGCTGTTGAGGACGACCGGCTCGTGCTCTGCAACGCGCTGCACGGCAGCGATGACGTCGGACAGCTTGCCGACACCCGAGGGCTCGATCAGAATGCGTGCCGGGTGGTAGGTCTCGATGACTTCCTGCAGTGCCTTGCCGAAGTCACCGACCAGCGTGCAGCAGATGCAGCCCGAGTTCATCTCGGTGATCTGGACACCGGCATCCTTGAGGAAGCCGCCGTCAATGCCGATCTCGCCGAACTCGTTCTCGATCAGCACGACCTGTTCACCCTTGAGCGGTTCGGACAGCAGGCGGCCGATCAGGGTCGTCTTGCCCGCGCCCAGGAAACCGGAAATAATATCAATCTTGGTCATAAAAAAAGACCCCTTTCCAAGCGGTTAAAAAATTCATCTGCACCTATCATACCGCGATTGCGGCAAAAAATAAAGGGTGTATTTGTAAACAGAGTGGAAAAATTAGTTAAGGGAAACAATGGGGCAGAAAACATGCCCGGGGCGTGTGTGCCTCGGGCATGGGGATTTAGAACTTGTCGACGCAGCCCTGCAGGACGGTTGCTGCGATCTCGCCTGCGACCGATGCACCGCCGCCGCCGTTCTCAACCAGAACGATGAAGGCGTAGGGGTGTTCGGGGTCGTCGAGGAAACCGGCAAACCATGCGTTGGGGCGCTTGTCGCCGCCGACTTCTGCCGTACCGCTCTTCGCGCCGATGTCCAGACCGCGGAAGCGATCGGTGCCGTAGGTCTGAACGACGTTGTTTTTCATCATTTCCTTGACCTGAGACGCCGTGCTTGCCTGCACCAGCGTGTCGGTCTCTTCGGTGCGCTGCCAGGACGTCGGGATACCGCTCGGGGTGGTGATGTCCAGGATCAGACGCGGAACGGCAGCCGTGCCGCCGTTTGCGATGGCACCCATGTAGGTCATCATGTTGCAGGGGTTGACCGTGTCGGTGTACTGACCAACACCCGACCAGCCGATCTGTCCCTTGTCAGCTTCGGACACGTCGTAGTGACCGGCTGCGGTCATGATGCCGTCAACCGACATGCGGCGGGTCAGACCGGCCTGCTCGACGTACTTGGTCATGGTGTCGCCGCCGAGTTCGGCTGCGAGTGCGCCAAAGACACCGTTGCACGAGTTTGCGAAGGCCGATGCAATGTCCATCTTGCCGTGCGGCTTGGGGCAGGTGATGACCGTACCGCCGACCGTGGTCTCACCGGTGCAGGTGAAGGTGCGATCCTTGAGGTCGGGCAGGTTTTCCAGCGCGGCGGTCAGGGTCACCGTCTTGAAGATGGAGCCCGGCACCTGTGCAGAGGACAGGAAGCGGTTCAAGTAGATGCCGTCCTGTGCTTCCGAGGCCGCAGGCGGGTTTTCCGGGTCAAAGGACGGGGTAGAGACCATGCACAGGATGTCGCCGGTCTTGTAGTTGTACACACCGACCGTGCCCTGTCGGCCGTCCATGGCGTTGTACGCCGTGACGTTCAGGTAAGCGTCCAAGGTGAGGGTCAGGTTGCGTCCCGAGCCCAGCGGAGAATAGCCACCGGTAATCAGGTTGTAGCCGGACAGACGGTCGGCAAAGGCGGTCAGAGCGCCCGTGCCGATGTAGCCCGAGCCGTCGCCGACTGCGTGTACGGTCGCGCGGCGCACGGTGGCGTCGGGGTAGTAGACGCGCTCACCGTCCTTGACCTCGGTCAGGACATCGCCGTCACGGTCTAAGATGGTGCCGCTTAATAGCTGGCCGCTGTTTGAGTACATGTGCCGGTTGTAGGGGTAGGCTGCCCAGTCGGAGGCATTGGTCACGAACCGGAAGCAGAACAGACCCAGACCGGCAATCAGTGCCAGCGCGATGATCAGGCACAAAACCGCGCGTTTCTCAATCTTCCGCATATTCGTCAAATTCCTCCTGTTCGTGTCTCAGTTCACGCCGCGAGGGCAGGCGGATGGCAAAACTTGCGTTCTGTCTGGTGTCGGATGCCTTCAGGAAGGCCAGCATGCCCCAGGAAGCCAACATGGAGGTACCGCCGTTGGACAGGAAGGGGAAGGTGACACCGGTCAGGGGCAGGATGTCGACCGCGCCGAAGACGTTCAAACAGGTCTGGAAGACCATGAGCGAGGTCGCAGCGCATGCGGCGATGGTGTAGAAGCTGGAGCGTCCAGCGCGGCAGGCGCGCACGGCAAAGACAGCCAGTGTGACGATACAGAGCACAGCCAGCACCGCGATGATCAGACCCCATTCCTCACAGACCTTACAGAATACCATATCGGTGTCGGCCGCGGTGACGCCCAGCCAGCCGTTGCCCGCACCGACACCGACCAGACCGCCCGATGCGGCAGCGGTCAGCGAGTGGGTCTGCTGGAAGCCAGCGCCGTAAACGTCCTCCCAGATGTGACCCCAGCTTGCAAAGCGCTTGAGCACGTGGGGCTTGACCGATAACAGAACCAGTCCGCCCGCGCCGCAGCCGCCGCAGATGAGAGCGAGGGTTGCCCAGTCACCCGAGCGCAGGAAGGCGATGACGATGAAGGTTACGAAGAAGATGGCCGCTGCACCGAAGTCGTTCATCAGCGCCAGACAGCCCAGACAGATGAGGGTGAGCGCCATGAACAGACCGAGGTTTTTCTTGCGGAACAGACGGTCGAGGGTTGCCGAACCGGCGAAGATGTAGCAGACCTTGGCGATCTCGGACGGCTGGAGCGACATGCCGCCCAGCTTAATCCAGTTTTTCGCACCGCCGCTCGACGAGCCCAGAACCAGGGTCGCGGCGAGCAGGAGCACAGCCAGCACAGCCATGAACTTGCGCAGCGCGTTTGCACGGCTGAGGTCACGCAGGAACCAGCCGAGCACAAGGAAGCCGACCATGCCGAGCAGGATGGCAAAGAACTGCTTGGGCACCGAGGCCGGGGCAAAGGATGCCGTGACCGCAAGGCTGATGGTACATAGGAAAAAGGCGATCATTTCCATCTCGAAGCCCACCCGCCGGAAGGCGCGCAGGGTCAGGCAGTAGATCCACATGACAGCGGTCATGCCGAGGAAGATGAGCGGCAGTGCCGGATCGGCCTTTTCGCCGGTCGAGATGATGAGCTGGATGCAGGTCAGAATCTGGAAAAAGCTCATCAAAATGAGCAGTCCCCAGGGCGAGACCGGCTTGTCCAGACCGGCACGACGCTTGCGCCGCGCCTGCTTTTCCTCGGGCGACACCGGTTCCAGCCATGCCGGAATGTCGGCAAAGGAGATTTCGTCTCCAAATTCGACCGGCAGCGGCTCCTCGGCGGGCGCGGTGCGTCCGCGCACATAGGTGCCCGAGGTCGAACCCAAGTCGTATAGGTTCCAGGTGTCGTCGGGCTGCCGGATGAGGGCGGCATGGGTGCGGGAAACGGCCGGATCGTCGATGACCACGTCGGCGGTCTTCTGGCGGCCGATGATGTTCTCCCAGTGGGTCAGCGGGATGCGCTGTTCGCCGAAGTTCAGGTAAGCCCAGACCTCAGCGGTGTGCTTGACCGATAAAAGCGAGCGGATGGCGGTCAGCAGGATGAGCAGACCGAGCACAGGCAGCACAAAACGGATGACCGTCGTATACCATGCGCTGATCTCGGGAAACTGCTGGGACAGGCTGTACAGACTGTCCATACCGGCCTGTAAGGCACCGCTCACACCGGTAAAAGTTTCAGTCAAACTAAGATTCCTCCCTTCGGGTGGGGTTTAAGTGGTTGTTTCCGTACAACGTACCATTATAGCACAGCGTCCGGAGTGCGTAAACCGACAAAATGGTATCATTCGATGGACTGGCGGGGGATAAGAGGGGTCAAATCGGCATCCGGCGGAAGACTGCCGGGGACATGCCGGTCTTTGCGGTGAATGAGGAAATGAAGTTGACCTCGCTGTGATAGCCGACGCGGAAGGCGATCTGCTTGACCGAGAGCGAGGTCGTGTGCAGCAGGGATTTGGCTTCGTCGATGCGGCGCAGGACGATGTACTCGTGCGGCGAGTAGCCGGTACGCGCCTTAAATAGACGGGAGAAATGCGACGCGCTCAGACTGACCGCGGATGCGACATCTTCGACTGATAGCGGCTCAAAGAGATGGTCGAGGATGTAGCGGATGGCCTGCGCGATGAGATCCTGATCGGGGGTCAGTGACGCGTCGCGCGGCGGGACGAGCAGTTCACACAGAATGCGGTAGATGGTCTGGGATAACTCGGACTCGCTCGGCGTGTGCGGCTGAAAGTCGGCAGCCCGCGCCTGCGCGTCAAAGATGTGCAGCAGATCGGCGCGGATGTGACTGCCTGCGGGCACGGACAGCACCCACTTGCCGCTGTGTACCGAGATAATCTGATCGAAAAAGGCCGCGGTGTTGGCACCGTCAAAGTGCAGGAAGATCATGCGCGTGTCGCGCAGCGCACGGTAGTGGTGCGGCTTGCGGCAGTTGATGAGCGCGATCTGACCGGGCGCAGCCAGCGCACGGCGGCCATCGTTAAAGATTTCCATGCCGCCCGAGTCGATGTAGATCAGCATAAAATTTTTGTGACTTTCGCGCTCGGCACCCGGCGAGGTGTCGAGGAAATGATAGCGCGTGTCCAGCGTGTATCGTCCGATTTCGGTGGGATAGTAGAATAATTGCCGCGCGATGGCCGAAGGCGTGTTGTAATATTGCCGGGATTCGGGCAAAACACCGCGCTCGGTGTTGGTTCGGCAGGATTTGAGAACAGCGTTCATGCAGAATGCTCCTTTCGCGGGCTCGCGCACAGATGGGCGGGCTGGATGGGTACATTATAGCATAAAATATAAATAGATTGCGGCTTTTTTTTATTGCGCACCGAAAGAGATGTGGTATGCTGTTCTCAGTGGATTGTGAGAAAGACGCAAAAGAGAGGATATCGAATCATGAGCCGCATGCTGCACGATAAGACATTTTATAGGACGTTCGCCATTTTGACGCTGTCGCTGGCGCTGCAAAACCTGCTGACCTACTCGGTCAACCTGGCCGATAACATCATGCTCGGCCGATTTTCACAGGACGCGCTGTCGGGCGCATCGCTGTGCAACCAGCTGCAATTCTTTTTGCAGATGCTGGTGCAGGGCGTCGGTGAGGGCGTTGTCGTGCTGGGCGCACGGTACTGGGGCAAGAAGGACTTAAAGCCCATCCCGGATATCATCGGCGCAGGACTGCGCTTCGGTGTCAGCATCGCGGCGGTGCTGTTCGTGCTCGCGCTGCTGTTTCCCACCCAGATCATTCGCCTGATGACAAATGACCCGGTGATTATGGAGCAGGCCGTCCAGTATTTGCAGATCATCTGCTTTACCTATGTGATTTTTGCCCTGACCAATATGCTGACCGCTTCGCTGCGCAGCATCGGTATCGTCAAGATCGGCTACATTATTTCGGCATCCACCCTGTGTATCAATATCTGCCTCAACTATGTCCTCATTTACGGCCACTTCGGCGCACCGGCACTGGGCGTACGCGGTGCAGCGATTGCTACCCTGGTTTCGCGCACGGTTGAGCTGCTGATCGTCATTTGGTTCCTCAAGTTCCGTGAACATACCCTGTGCCTCAACTGGCGTAAACTGCTCTTTATCGACACCAGCTACATTCGCGACTATATCCATGTCTCGCTGCCCATGCTGGTCACACAGACTATGTGGGGCGCATCCTCCATCATCCAGACGGCCATTCTGGGCAATATGGAGAACGCGGCAATGGTCGTTCCGGCGAATTCCATCTCGGTTCTGGTGTTCCAAATCTTGTCGGTTGTGGGATACGGCGCGGCCAGCGCAGCGGCAATCATGACTGGCCGCACATTGGGCGAGGGACACAAGGAGCGCATCGACCAGACCGCCTTCACCTTCCAGATCATGTTCTGTATCATCGGTGTGTTCACCGGACTCATCATCCTGCTGTCACGCGGACCGGTCTTGCAGATTTATAACACGCTCTCACCCGAGGCTGCTGAACTTACCCGACAGTTCATCACCGTCCTTGCCATCACTTCGGTCGGTACATGTTATCAAATGGCGGCCGATTGCGGCATCCTCCGCGCGGGCGGTGATACCAAATTTGCAATGTGGAATAATCTTGTTTTCGTGTGGCTGATTTGCCTGCCGTGTGCAGCATTGTCCGCCTTTGTGTTCCACTTTTCACCCGTGGTCGTGTTCTTCTGCTTGAAGATGGAACAGCTTGGTAAGTGCCCGGTCATTTTCCTGCGCGTCCGGTCGAAGAAATGGATCAAGCAGATCACACGTTAACGGACGCACCCATCCCGCCCGCAGGCGACAAGCGGGTCCGGGTCTGCGACCCGGCGCGATCCAGCCGCGCAGGCTGGCCGCTGTCCGCAGACAGCGGAATCTCTTTTTGATTTTCGCCTCTGCGAAAATCAACTAAAATGAAAAATAAAAGCGCGTCCGCAGACGCGCAATTCTCTGGAAAGACCGCCCCTTCGGACGGTCTTTCCTTTTTGTTTGTTTCAGTTGAAACCCGGGTCGGACACCGGGTTTCAAAAGGGGAGTTTCGCCCGTTGCGACGGGCGCCTCAGGGCGCTGCCCTGAGAACCCGCGGCCTTTTGAAAAAGGCCGGCGAAAACTTCAGTAGGGCTGCGGTGCTTATTTGAGGGAGTACAAATCTTCCCGTCTCTGCCTCAGCACCGGGCAACTCTCCCGCACCGCGCCGATCTGCGACCGGTCACAGGTCACGACCATAAGCTCGGGTGTATCGCCGCACTCCATGATCGTCTGGCCATCCGGCGCATACGCCGAACTCTCACCCAAAAACACCTTTGGTTTGACATGATTGCACCCCAGCACAAAACATCCATTTTCCACCGCACGGGCGGCGAGCAGAGTATGCCACTGCTGCGCCTTCTGCTTGCCGCAGACAAATGCCGCGGTGACCAGCAAGAACTCTGCACCCTCGATGGCCTGCAAGCGTGCGAGCTCGGGATAGCGCAATTCATAGCACACGATAAGCCCCAGCGTACCGAATGGGGTCTGGATGGGCGTAAAACGGGACATACCCGGGCGGAAATGGTCGGATTCGTGGTAGGAAAACGCGTCGTAGAGCTGGCACTTGCGGTGCGACGCGACCAATTCGCCCTGATCGGAAATCACGACCGTTGTGTTATACGGTCTGGGGTCGTCCGGGGTCTGCTCGATCACGCCGCAGGTGATCCACAGTCTGTGCGTGGCGGCCAGTTCGCGTAGACCGCTGACAAACGGGCCGTCCAGCGGCTGACCGCCGGGGAAGGGAACGCCGTCCGGCAGGCGGTGGTCGGGGTAGGTCATGGTATATTCGGGCAGCATGAGCAGGTGTGCCTGTTTCTGTGCAGCTTCGGCCGCCATGCGGGCAGCGGTGCGCAGATTTTGCTGCGGGTCGGACGAAGCGTTGATCTGAGCGATGGCGATACGGGTATCCATAAAAATTCCTCCTGGGATTTGGCGGGTTTGCCGCTTGTAAAGGGGTGGAAAACGTGATATGCTGAGCCCGAAAGAGAGGGGAGAGCACATGCAGATTACATTTTTGGGAACCGGTGCGGCGACCGCAGTCCCGCTGCCGTTTTGCAGTTGTCCGACCTGCCGCGCAGCCCGTGCGCAGGGAGGGAAGGACTTGCGCACCCGTTCGGCGCTGCTGATCAATGACGACTTACTCATCGACTGCGGCGCGGATGCGGTTTCTTCGGCGCACCGGCTGGGTAAGGACTTGACCCGTGTGCGCACACTTCTGATCACTCACGCGCACGGTGACCACTTCGACCCCGGTCATCTGGTCACGCGCATGCCCGAATACGGCTGCGCCGATACGCCGCCCCTGCTGATTGCAGCTTCCGGGGCTTCGCTGACCCGGCTGGGACAATGGCTCGAGGGTGAGGAGTCAGGCACCGACCTGACCACGCTGTCCGGGCGGGAAAAGCTCAACCTGACCGTGCACGAAGTGCAGGTCGGCACGCCTTTTTCTGCCGGAACGTACACGGTCACCGGTATTTACTCCCACCATGCACCCGACTGTGACAGCCGCATGTATCTCATTTCGGACGGCCAGACCGCGATTTTCTACGGCGTAGACAGTCCGGCGTTCGGGGAAGACGTGTGGCAGGCGCTGGAGCAGAGCGGAACGCAGCTCGCGTGCGTGATTTTAGACCACACCTACGGCCTGATGCCCGAGACCGGCTATCCAACCGACCACATGAACGCCCGGGACGTGGCCGAGGCCGCGGCGCGTCTGCGTGCGCAGGGCTTGCTCACGCCGCGCGGACATGTCTTTGCGACCCACTTGTCGCACGAAAACATGCTGCCGCACGAGGAAATGTCTGCGTTTGCGCGTGCGCACGGCTATGAAATCGCGTTTGACGGGCTGACGCTCACGCTGTGACGCAAACCTCGGACAACAGGCGGTCGATGTCGCCGCGCTCGGCCAGACCATCGCGGAACGCGGTTGCGCTGCCGGCGGACAGTCCCAGCCGCAGGGCGGCCTCGTAGGAACCACCGTCCAGCCAGCCCGCGAGGAACCCCGCGACCATGGAGTCGCCCGCGCCCACCGTGCTGCGCACCGTGCCCTGCGGTGCCTGACCGGTCAGAACGTCGCCGTCCTCGGTGACCAGCACGGCACCCTCGGCACCGCAGGACACCAGCACGTTGCGTGCGCCCAGCACTTGCAGCTGCCGCGCCTGTGCGGCACGTTCCGCGACCGTGTCCGCCGTCTGACCGCTGACCTCGGCCAGTTCGAATGCATTGGGTTTGATGAGGAAGGGACGGCAGGGCAGCAGGTCGGTCAGCCTCTGGCCGGTCGTGTCGGCAACGATGTGCGCACCGCGCGCCTGCGCCCGCTGCGCCAGTTGATTGTACGCATCGGCGGGCAGCGAGGCCGGTGCCGAGCCGGACAAGACCAGAATGTCGTCCGGTTCCAGTCCGTCCATCTTGCAAAGCAGTGCTTCAAAGGCCTCGGATGGGATGTCCGGCCCTGCGCCGTTGAGCTCGGTTTCGCTCTCGGTGGAAATTTTGACATTCAGCCGGGTCATGCCGTCCGGGACGGTCACAAAGTCGGTGTCCAGACCGATTTCGCGCAGCAGGGTGGTGAGCAGCGCACCGGTGTGACCGGCGGCAAAGCCCAGCGCACGTACCGGGACACCCAGACGGGACAGCACGATCGCGACATTGACACCCTTTCCGCCGGGCAGCAGCTGGGCGTCCTGCACGCGGTGCAGGGTACCCGGATGCAGGGCGGGCAGGGAGAGGTAATAGTCGAGGGATGGATTGAGGGTAACCGTGTAGATCAAGGAAAAACGACCTTCTTTCACGCGAGATAAAAGGATAGGTTTATTATACCGTTTGCACAGGACGACTGTCAAAAGCGGGCATGAAAAAAGCGCCGTGCGGTACGGCGCAATTTTTATATGATGGGAATCAGACGGAAAAAGAGCCTGAGGGAGCCGAAGCTCCCTCAGTACGACAGGAATGGAGACTTTTACATCAATCCCAGCACATGCTGCATGCCTAGGCTGACACAGGTAATACCGATCCAGCAGCACAGACCCATGAGAATGGGCTTGCCGCCGGTCTTGACCAGTTTGATAAGATCAGTGCCCAGACCAATGGCGAGCATGGCCATGATGATGAAGAACTTGGATAACTCTTTGAAGGGGTGGAACACGACAGCCGGAATGCCCGACATGGTGCACACCGTGGTGATGATGGAGGCGAGCAGGAAGAAGAGGATGAAGAACGGGAAGATTTTGGAGAAGTGGAAGGTATTTCCGTTTGCCTTGTGCTGCTTTTTGGCCTGATGGGCACGGTAGAAGGCGAGCACGAGGGTGATGGGCAGGATGGCCAGCGTGCGGGTGAGCTTGACGATGGTTGCGATGTCCAGCGCATTGTGTCCGGGGTGCATGCCGTCCCAGGCCGAAGCCGCCGCGGTGACCGAGGATGTGTCGTTGACCGCCGTACCGGCAAACAGGCCGAAGCCGTGCTCGGACAGACCGAGCGCCTGACCGAACGAGGGGAAAATCAGGGCGGCGAGGATGTTAAAGAGGAAGATGACCGAGATGGCCTGCGCGATCTCCTCGTCGTCGGCCTCGATGACCGGTGCGGTGGCTGCGATGGCCGAACCGCCGCAGATGGACGAGCCGACACCGACCAGCGTGGAGATATTGCCGGGAATGTGCAGGACACGGCACAGGATAAAGGCGATGATGAGCGAAACCGAGATGGTGGAGACGATGATGGGCAGGGACTCGGCGCCGACACGGGCGATATCGGACAGGTTCAGTCCGAATCCGAGCAGAATGACCGCGTATTGCAGGATTTTTTTGGAGGTAAAGCCGATACCGTCGGCTGCGCGCCCCTTATCATGCCAAAACAGAGAGATGACCATGCCGAGCAGGATGGCAAAGACCGGGCCGCCGATGACCGGGAAGGCCTGGCCGGCCAGCCAGCAGGGAACAGAGAGGAGCAGGCAGAGCGCCAGACCGGGTAAATGCTGTTTGATGCGTTCCATGTAAATGTATCCCCCTTTGGGTAGGTTTTCTTGATCTGGTCTTGATGATAGCACAGATTATTGATAAAATAAAATGATAAGTTATTATAGATTGATAAGAAAAATAAATAGATTATCGTAAAGAGAGGAAATCCGCATGCTAGATTATCGTTTGCAGACTTTTTTGACCTTATGCGAGACCATGCACTACACTCGCGCGGCTGAGCGGCTGTGCATCACCCAGCCTGCCGTCACCCAGCACATCCACTTTTTGGAGCAGCATTACGGCTGCCGCCTGTTTGTCTATCAGGGCAAGACGCTGCGCCTGACCGAGGAGGGCGAGCGCCTCAAGCGCATGGCGGCTTCGCTGGCCTACAACAGCCGCAAGATGGACGAGGCGATGAACGAGCCTGCACCCGTGCGTCTGTGCGTCGGTGCGACCAAGAGCATCGGTGAGTACGTCATCGCACCGCTCATCAGCCAGTTTGTGCGCCAGCACCCGACGACTGCACTGTCGCTCGCGGTGGACAATACGCAGGTGCTGCTGCGCGCACTCGATCAGGGCGAGCTGGACTTTGCGCTGGTCGAGGGATTTTTCGATAAGGATAAGTATGGGCACCGCCTGCTGCGGCAGGAGCGGTTTTTCGGTGTGTGTGCGCCCGATCATCCCTTTGCCGGTCGGGAAGTGACCTTTGAGGAGCTATTTTCCCAGACCATTCTGGTGCGCGAGCAGGGTTCGGGTACGCGCGCGATTCTGGAGGACGTGCTGCACGAGCGCAATCACACGCTGGACAGCTTTGTGCGCGTGCTGGAGATCAGTGACTTTACCGTGCTCAAATCGCTGGCCATGCAGGGCATCGGCGTGACCTTCGTCTACGCACCGGTCGCACAGGCCGAGCTGGACGCGGGCAGTCTGGCATCGTTTACGCTGCAAGGACTGGACATCCGCCGGGAGTTTAACTTTGTCTATCTGCACGACGACCTGTTTTTGGATATCTGGCAGGACTGCCTGAACGCGCTTTGAGTCGTAATTTGACCGGTAAACCAATTCTGAGGCGTGGAAAAGCCCTGTTTTTCGTCGCTTCTGTCCATAAATTTTGTCTCGTTTCTATGATATAATAGTAAAAACTATGTAAAGCCCCGTGTATTCTGAGGAGACAAAATTCATGGAAACCATAGCAAAATCAAAGGTGGGCACCCGTTCGTCCGCACACGAACGGGTGTCTGTGCGCAGACCGATGTTGCCCAGCTGGTGCCATTGGCTGTTTGGCCCGCTGGCCGCGGCGATCATCACGCTGTGCGCCACCTGGATTCAGATTGAAGACCAGATTTTTCAGTATCAGTTTTTCTGGGTAGAAAGCCTGTGGTGGCACCGTGCAGCCTGGTTTGTGGGCTGGGTGTTCCTGACGCTGGTCTATTTCTTCTTTCTGGGACTGACCAACCGTGCACCGGTCGCGACCGTGTGTACGTCGATCTTCCTGTGCGTCCCGGCGGTCATCTGCTATTATAAATTGCAGCTGCGCGGCGAGCCCTTCCTGCCGTGGGACTTCGCGCAGGCGAGCGAGGCCTTTGACGTGGCGGGTAAGGTCAATTTGTGGGTGACCAAATCCATGTGCGGCGCCGCGGTTGTCCTGCTTCTGCTGACCTTGATCTCCTGCTTCCTGCCGCGCCTGCGCTTTGGCTGGGTGCGCTGGATCGTGCGCAGCGTGGTGCCGCTCGTGGGTGCCATCGCCATGGTGTTTGGCGTGTTCTTGCAGCAGCACGTCACACAGGATATCCTGTACATCTCGCCCGATGCTTGGATGCAGGACCGTTATTATCGAAATTACAGCTTGGTGACCGCGTTTTTCACCAATATGCAGGTCATGCAGGTGGACGCACCCGAGGGATATAACGCCGAGCATGTGCAGCAGGTGGTAAACGGTACGGGAGATTCCGAGCCGTACTTTGCAGCGAGCTACGCGGCTAAGGGCGACGGCACGGTCAAAAAGCCGACCGTCATCTACATTCAGGCCGAGGCATTCTGGGACCCGTCCGAAGTCCCCGGCGTGACCTACGATCAGGAGCTGACCCCCAACATCCAGCGCACCAAAAACGAAATGGCATACGGTAAGTGCTATTCGCCGCGCTTTGGCGGCGGCACCTGCGACGTAGAGTGCGAAGCGCTGACCGGTTTTTCGATGGAATACCTGCCCAGCTCGTGCAAACCCTACGTCGAGTACATCCACGGCCCGACGGCTTCCATTGCGTCTTTCCGCAAGACAGAGGGCTATGACACACTGGCCATCCACGGCTATTACGGCAAGTACTGGAACCGTGAGGAAGCGTATGCAGACCTCGGCTTCGACGACTTCATCAGCCTGGAGGACATGACCGACCCCGAGCGCAAGCGTCCGTGCGACTGGGAAGGCGGTCTGGTGACCGAGGCTGAGACCGGCCGACAGATCATCAGCGCGTTTGAGAACAAGGACGCAGACATCCCGCTGTTCCTGCACGCGGTGACCATCCAGAACCACCTCGCGTACACCCCGGAGAATTACCCGGACAGCGAGCGCGTGCATGTGACCAGCGCACCCGAGGGCGTGACCGACTATACCATCGGCTGTCTGGAGGACTTCGCAACCGGCGTGCGTGAGACCGACGCCATGTGGGGCATGCTGACCGATTACTTTGACACGGTAGATGAGCCGGTCATTCTGGTTATGTGGGGTGACCACTATAACCCCATCGGCAACGGCATGAACATTTACAGCGCAACCGGCTACGGCTCGGAGGACGCAAACGACCCGCGCGTCCATCAGACCCCGCTGCTCATCTGGAGCAACTATTGGAAGGAACCGGTCGACCTGGGCACGGTTGCAGCCTATCAGATCACGACCGTGACGGACGACCTGTACGGTCTGGATCAGCCTGCATATTTTGACCTGCTGCGCGAGGAACTGGATTTGTACCGCGCGAGAACCTTAGGTACGACGGTGGAGCCGGATGGAACGTATACCCGAGACGCGGAGATGACCCCGGAACAGCAGGAAATGTATGAAAAACAGTGGCTGCTGCAATATGATTTGCTGTTTGGTAAGAACTATCAGGACGCACCGACGGTCGCAGATTAAGCACCGCACCCATAATTGAAGTTTGGATCAAACCTTTTCAAAGGTTTGCGGGTTCTCAGGGCAGAGCCCTGAGTCGCGCTCCGCAGAGCGCGAAATTCCCTTTTTGATTTTCGCTTTTGCGAAAATCAACTAAAAAAGAATGAAAAAGCGCATCCCGCAGGATGCGCAATTCTCTGGAAAGACCAACCGAAGGGTTGGTCTTTCCTTTTTTGTATGTTTGAATTGATTCCCGGGGCGGACACCGGGAATCAAAGGAGATTCCGCTGTCTGCGGACAGCGGCTCAGGGCGCTGCCCTGAGAACCTGCGGCCTTTCGAGAAAGGCCGGCGAAAGCTTTATTTCGCCTGCGGGCGGGAATTGGTGCGGTGCTATTCCCAAAAAGAAAACCGCGACCCCATCAAAGACAGGATCGCGGCAATCAAAAAGAGGAATGTAAAGGAAAGCGAATTTATTTGCGCAACAGGCAGCGCAGGCGCTCAGCGGCCTCACGGGTGCGCTCCTGATCGCCAAACGCGGTCAGACGGAAGAAATCCTTGCCGTTTGCGCCGAAGCCCTCGCCCGGCGTACCCACAACGTGCGCTTCCTCGAGCAGATAGTCGAAGAAGGTCCAGGAATCCATGCCATTCGGGCACTTGAGCCACAGATACGGGCTGTTTTTGCCGCCGGTGTACCAGATACCCAGCTCGTCCAGCGTTTCGGACAGTACGCGGGCGTTCTCGCGGTAGTAGTCCAGCGTGTGCTGAATTTCTGCCATGCCTTCGGGCGTAAAGACGGCAGCAGCACCCTTCTGTACGATGTAGGGCACGCCGTTGAACTTGGTGGTCTGACGACGCAGCCACATAGCGTGCAGCTTGCCCTCGGCCAGTGCCTTGGGCACGATGGTCCAGCCGCAGCGTGTGCCGGTGAAGCCTGCCATCTTGGAGAACGAGCAGAACTCGATCGAGCAGGTCTTGGCACCCTCGATCTCGAAGATGGAGCGCGGCAGGTCAGGCTCGCTGATGAAGCACTCGTAAGCTGCGTCGAAGAGGATGACAGCACCCTGCTCGTTTGCGTAGTTGACCCACGCGGTCAGGCCAGCGCGGTCATAGACCGCACCGGTCGGGTTGTTGGGCGAGCACATATAAATAATATCGGCATGCTGTCTCACGTCGGGCAGGGGAAGGAAACCATTGTCCTCGGTCGCGCTGACATAGACGATCTTGCGGCCGGCCATGAGGTTGGTGTCGACATAGACCGGATAGACCGGGTCGGGAACGAGTACGGTGTTATCGGACGAGAACAGGTCAAGGATGTTGCCCAGATCGCTCTTTGCACCGTCAGAAATAAAGATTTCGTCGGCTTCCAGCTCAATCTTGCGATCCCCGTAATACTTCTGTACCGCCTGCTTGAGGAAGTCATAACCCTGCTCGGGGCCGTAGCCGTGCAGTGTTTCCTGACGGCCCTGATCGTCTACGGCATCGTGCAGCGCACGGATGACCGCGGGTGCGTGGGGACGGGTCACGTCGCCGATGCCCAGACGGATGATGTCAGCCTCGGGGTGTGCCTGCTGGAACGCCGATACCTTGTGTGCGATGGTGGAAAACAGATAGCTCTCGGTCAGGTCTTCATAGTGTCGGTTAATCTGCATGGTTTTGATTTCTCCTCTCAGCGGCTGCGATAAACGCCCGGAACAGCGGATGCGCATGGTTGGGGCGGGACTTAAATTCGGGGTGGAACTGTACACCGACGTAGAAGGGGTGGTCGGGGATCTCGACGGCCTCGACTAGCTTACCGCTGGGCGAAACGCCGGTCACACGCAGACCGGCCTGCTCGAGCGTGTCACGGAAGGTGCTGTTGAACTCGTAGCGGTGGCGGTGACGTTCCTGTATTTCCTCTGCCGCGTAGGCATGCGACAGGATGGAATCGGGTAAAACGCGGCAGGGATAAGCGCCGAGGCGCATGGTGCCGCCCTTCTGGGTGACTTCCTGCTGCTCGTTCATCAGGGCGATGACCGGATGGGCGGTGTCGGGGTCGAACTCGGTCGAGTGCGCGTCCTGCCAGCCCAGCACAGAACGGGCGTAGGACATGACAGCAATCTGCATGCCCAGACAGATGCCGAAATAGGGGATGCCATGCTTGCGGGCGTAATTTGCCGCGCACAGCATGCCCTCGATGCCGCGTGAGCCAAAGCCGCCGGGCAGGATGATGCCGTCGGCACCGGCGAGCAGCTGACCTGCCGTGTCGTCGGTGATGGCTTCGGAGTCCACCCAGTCGATATCGACAAAGCAGCCGACCTCATAGCCCGCGTGATGCAGCGCCTCGGCAACCGACAGATAAGCGTCGTGCAGCTTGACGTACTTGCCGACCAGTGCGATCTTGACCCGTCCGTCTCGCGCGTCCATACGGGCGAGCATTTCGGTCCACTCGCCGAGGTCGGGCGCGGGAACGTCCAGACCCAACTCGCGGCACACGATGTCGGACAGATGGCTGCGCTCGAGCATGAGCGGTGCGCGGTACAGCTCGGGCACCGTGCGGTTTTCGATGACGCAGTCGGGTGCGACGTTGCAGAACAGCGAGATTTTCGCCTTGATATCCTCATCCAGCGGACGGTCGACGCGGCAGATGATGAGGTCGGGCTGGATGCCCATGCCGCGCAGCTCCTTGACCGAGTGCTGGGTGGGTTTGGACTTAGGCTCATCCGAACCCGAGATGAAGGGCACGAGAGTGACGTGCAAAAACAGGCAGTTGCGCCGTCCGACCTCGGCTGCCACCTGACGGATGGCCTCGAGGAAGGGCTGGGACTCGATATCACCGGTCGTGCCGCCGATCTCGGTGATGACCACGTCCGCGCCGGTCTTCTGACCGACGCCGTAGATGAAGGACTTGATCTCACCGGTGATGTGCGGGATGACCTGCACGGTCTCGCCCAGATATTCGCCTGCGCGCTCCTTATTGAGCACGTTCCAGTACACCTTGCCGGTGGTCAGGTTGGAAAACTGGTTGAGGTCTTCGTCGATAAAGCGTTCGTAATGTCCGAGATCCAGGTCGGTTTCCGCGCCGTCCTCGGTGACGAACACCTCACCGTGCTGGAACGGGCTCATAGTACCCGGATCGACGTTGATATAGGGGTCGAGCTTCTGGGCTGCGACCTTGAGCCCGCGGCTTTTGAGCAGACGGCCGAGCGAAGCGGCGGTGATGCCCTTGCCCAGACCGGAGACCACGCCGCCGGTTACGAAAATATATTTGGTCATGTGAAACGTCCCTTTCTCTGTTAGTCGGTATCCGCCTGTAAAATGTCGCAGGCGACCGCCCGTTTGGGTCTACGCTCGTCCATCGCGCGGCGCTCAATGTAGGCGTGCGCTTCGGGTTCGGTCATGCCGCAGCACTCGATCAGGATGCACTTGGCGCGGCCGATCAGGCGCTGATCTTCCAGCTTTTGGCGCAGACGGCGGTTTTCGTCGATGAGTTTGCCCAGACGGCGATGAGAGGCCTGCGCAAGACGGATGCACTGCTGTAAGAGCAGACGGCTGACCGGCTTGGGCAGGATGAGCACGCCGGTGTCGGTGACCTTGGACGCGACCGCGTCGGCCTCATCGGCGGCGACGAGCAGCAAAACCCCGGCTACGGTATATTGTGCCATGTCCTGCGCCAGCTCATGCCCGAATTCATCGGCCAGGGGCGCGTTGATGATGACCAGGTCGAAGTCCTGGTCTGCCAGCCTGCGCCGCGCATCCACGCTGCTCAGAGAGACCAGAAATTCAGCCTGCACGCCACATTCGCGCAGGAAATTTTCCAGCGCCGCAGCGCTGCGCTTGGTGTGTGCGACGAGCAATACGCGATCCAAGCCCGCCCCCTCCTTTCCTCATGGATGTCTGTTACCAGCGTGCGAAATACAGGTCGTCCTCGGCGGCCTTGCAGTCGGATGCACGTGACACCGTCTCCCACTCGCGCGCCTTGACGGACAGATAGCTGCTCAAAAGCGGCTCGGGGATGATGGACGAGATAAACGTGCTGCGCTGTGCATGTGCAAGCGCCTCGTGCAGCGTGCCGGGCAGCAGCTCGTACTGTGCGAGCACGTCGGCGGGTGCGGTGAACAGATCGTGGTTGCAGGCCGGGGGCAGGGTCAGACGGTCGGCGATGCCCTCCAGACCGGCATGGATGAGCAGAGTGAAGGCCAGATAGGGATTGGCCGTCGGGTCGGGTGCACGCAGCTCCATGCGGCGGAAATCGCCGTGCGCGGCCGGGATGCGGACGAGCTGCGAGCGGTTCTGGTGCGACCAGGACACAAAGCGCGGCGCTTCGAACTCACCGAAGCGGGCATAGGAGTTAGTCAGCGGATTGAGGAAGGCGGCAAGCTCATGCGCACGGCGCAGAATGCCCGCGATGAACTGCTCGGAGATCTCCGAGTGCACGCCCTTTTCGGTCTCGATGATGTTGCGTCCGCCCTGAAACAGCGAGATATTGATGTGCAGGCCGCTGCCCGGCTGACCGGGGATGGGCTTGGGCAGGAAGGAGGCAAACAGTCCATTGAGACTTGCGACCGTCTTGACAACCGACTTAAAGGTGGTCAGATTGTCGGCGGCTGCGAGCGGGGAGGCATACTGGAAGTCAATTTCATTTTGCCCAGGTCCCTGCTCATGATGCGAGCGCTCGGGCTGGATGCCCATTTCCTCGAGCGTCAGGCAAACCTGACGGCGCACGTTCTCGGCGCGGTCGAGGGGCGCGATGTCGCAGTAACCGGCGCGATCGTGCGGGATGTGGGTCGGATAGCCGGCCTCGTCGCGCTGGAACAGGTAAAATTCACATTCGGTGCCGAATTTGCAGGTCAGATCGCGTTCGCGCGCGCGGCGCACGGCCTGCCGGAGCAGGAAACGGCCGTCACCGGGGAAGGGCTGGCCGTCGGGCTGACGGATTTCGCAGTAAAAGCGCACGACACGTCCCTGACTGGGCCGCCAGGGCAGGATCGAGAGCGTGGTGGGATCGGGGAAGAGCAGAAGATCGCTTCCGTCCGGGGAAGCGAAGCCCGGGAAGGCGGCAGCGTCAAAGCTGATGCCCTCGCGGAAGGCACGCGCCAGCTCGCCGGGCATGATCGAGATGTTCTTTTGTACGCCGAAGATATCGCAAAAGGCGAGACGGATGAACTTGACGTCATTTTCCTCGATGAACTCGATGGCCTCGCTCGTGGTGTAGTGCAGCATAGAAAAAATCCTCCTGACCGTGCAGAAAAATAGAAAAAGCGTCCGCAAAAAGAGGCAGCGATGACAGCACTGCCGAACTTCTGCGGACGCCATTGTCCGTTCTTATTGTATCCCGGCGTGCACGCCGCGTCAAGGGAAAGGCGCGATTTGTTTTGCATTTCTGCACATTTCCCAGAAAAAACCGGGCGGCAGGGGCTTGGGACGCGCGGGTTGCACAAAAGCGCAGCGGGCAGATCAAAACCGGGGAAAAGGGAGGAAAAAAAGAACCGGTCAGGTCACGAACGTGACCCATTCCGGTTCTTTTGCGAGATTTGCAGATTACTTGGTCAGCACGCCGTCGGTGATGTAGCTGATCCACTCGGCAAGGTTTGTCGTGTGGTCGCTCATGCGCTCGAGGTACTTGGCGATCATCAGATAATCGACATACTGGGGAATGTGCTCGGGCTCCTGCTCCATGAGCGTGCACAGCGAGGTGACCATGTTTTCGAACGCCTCATCCTGATTGTCGTCCTGACGGACAACGGCGCGGGCAGAGTCGACGTCCAGCTCGACGTAGGCCAGTACGGTGGCGCGCAGCATGTCCTTGACGCGGGTGAGCATGTCTGCAAGACCGTCGGGCTGCGAGACGCGCGGCAGGGCGGAGAGCTTTAAAACATACTCTGCGATGTCGCTGCAATGGTCAGCGATGCGTTCAAGGTCGGAGATCATGCGCATGATGGAGGCGATGCGGCGCCAGTCGCCTGCGACCGGTGCCTGCATGGCGACCAGATTGAGGCAGTGCTGTTCGATGCTGCGCTCCATCTGATCGAATACGTCGTCGCCGTCGATCAGGCGCTGTGCGCCCACGGCGTCCACGTCGGAGAGCACGCGGATGGTTTCGTTGATGGACTGCTCGAGCGTGGTGCCCATCTTGAGGACGCGGTGGGTGATGGCATCGAGCTCTGCGGTGTAGAGATTGCGCATAGTGTGTGGTTCCTCCTGAAAAATCAGCCGAAACGGCCGGTGATGTAATCCTCGGTCTTCTTCTCGTGAGGATTGGTAAAGATCTGCTTGGTGTCACCGAACTCGATCAGCTCGCCAACCAGGAAAAAGGCGGTTTTGTCGGAAATACGGGTTGCCTGCTGCATGTTATGGGTGACGATGACGACCGTGTAGTTCTTTTTGAGCTCGGCCATCAGGTCTTCGATGCGCAGGGTGCTGCCGGGGTCGAGCGCCGAGGTGGGCTCGTCCATGAGCAGTACATCCGGCTGTACGGCCAGTGCGCGTGCGATGCACAGACGCTGCTGCTGACCGCCGGACAGGCCGAGTGCGCTTTTCTTGAGACGGTCCTTGACCTCGTCCCACAGCGCAGCGCCGCGCAGCGCGTTCTCGACGATCTCGTCGAGCTCGTGTTTGCTGTGATTGCCGTGCAGGCGCGGGCCGTAAGCGATGTTGTCGTAGATGCTCATGGGGAAGGGATTGGGCTTCTGGAAGACCATGCCGACCTGACGGCGCAGGGCGGTGACGTCCACGTCGGGCGCGAAGATATCCTTGCCCTGCAAGGTGACCTCGCCGGTGATGCGGACCGAGGGGATGAGGTCATTCATGCGGTTTAAGGTCTTGAGGAAGGTGGATTTGCCGCAGCCCGACGGGCCGATGAGCGCGGTGATCTCGTTTTTGCCGATCTTCATATCGATGCCCTTGAGGGCCTCGGTTTCACCATAGTAAAGGTGCAGATTTTTAGATTCCAGAATGGGTTGCGGCTTTGCGTTATCAAGCATGAGACAGACTCCTTTGCTGCGTTTGGATCAAACAGACGTTACTGATACTTGCGGGACAGACCCTTCTGCGCGAGCTTTGCGGCGCAGTTGAGGAGAAAGACCAGAATCAGCAGGATGGCGGCGATGGCGAAAGCGACTTCGAACTCAGCGCGCTCGCCCGCGTAGATGTAGAGTGCGACCGACAGCGTGCCGCCGCCGCGGGAGTACGCTTCGATGATGTTGCCGGCGATGATGGTCGCACTGCCTGCGGTGAACAGCAGCGCTGCGCTCTCACCGACGATACGGCCGATGGACAGGATGCAGCCGGTGACGATACCGGGCATGGAAGAGGGCAGGATGATGGTGCGGATCATGTGCCACTTGGTTGCGCCCAGACCGAGCGCACCCTCGCGGTAGCTCTGGGGAACGGTCTTGAGACTTTCCTGGGTGGTACGGATGATGGTGGGCAGAATCATGATGACCAGGGTCAGGCTGCCCGACAGCAGGCTGGTGCCGAGGCCGAGTACCTGCTTAAAGACCAGCATACCGACCAGACCGTAAATGATGGACGGGATACCGGCCAGGGTCTCGGTGGCGAACTCGATGACGCGCGAGAAGGTCTTGTTGGTTGCGTATTCGGTCAGATAGATGGCTGCGCCCACGCCCAAAGGCAGCGCGATGAGCAGGGTCAGCAGGATGATGTACAGGGTGTTGAGCAGGTTGGGCAGGATGCCGATGGTGCCCTTGAGGGTGCTGGGCTTGGTGGAAAGCAGCTCCCAGGTGACCTCAGGCAGGCCGCGCACGAAGATGTATCCGAGCAGACCGACGAGCAGCAGCACGGTGAAAGCCGCACAGGCGTACATGATGCCGGTCATCAGACCGCCCTTGACGCGGCGGACAGCGGCGTGATTCATTTTGCCGACCGTACACGACTGGGTACGGGAGCGGGTCGTTGTCGTAGATGCAGCTTGACTCATTTGGTTGCAGCTCCTTTCTTGAGGATGCGGCCGAGCAGGAGGTTAATGAGCATGATGAAGATGAAGAGGATGAGGCCGATGCTGAACAGTGCCTGTTTCTGCAGGCTGCCGTCTGCGGCGTAGCTCATTTCGCTTGCGACCGCGGTGGTCAGGAAGCGGACGCTCTTGAACAGACCGGGCATGTTGGCAACGTTGCCGGCGACCATCATGACCGCCATGGCCTCACCGATGGCGCGGCCGACGCCCAAGACAACGCCTGCGGCGATACCGCTCTTGGCAGCGGGCACGCTGACCTTGCACACGGTCTCGATCCAGGTTGCGCCCAGACCCAGGCTTGCTTCCTCGTACTCGGGCGGCACAGCGCGCAGAGCGGTCTCGCTGACCGAGATGATGCTGGGCAGGATCATGACAGCCAGAACCAGAATAGCGGTCAGCAGCGTGCTGCCGCTCTTGAGGTCGAAGAGGTTCATGACGCCGGGGACCAGAACCATCATACCGATCAGACCGTAAACGACCGAAGGAATGCCCGCGAGCAGCTCAACTGCCGGGTGCACGATGGCTGCGAGCTTGGGGGGCGCGAGCTTGGACAGGAAGATCGCGGTGCACAGGCCGATGGGCACACCGATGACAACTGCGCCCAGTGTACCCCAGACGCTGGTCATGATAAAGGGCAGGATACCGAACTTGGGATCGGCTGCGGTGGACTGCCAGACCTGACCGAAGAGGAAATCGATGGGGCCGATTTCCAGAATAGCGGGCAGACCGGCGATGACCATATAGATAGTGATAAGCAGAACGGCAGCGATGGAAACCATGCCGCAAATGAAAAACACGGTATTCATCACACGTTCGATGACATGTTTGACTTTCATAGGCACTCCTTGGCTGGACGGGGGAAGCCGCGGGCGTTTTGACCGCGGCTTCCGAAGGGATCAGAGAAAAGATTGGAAAAAGATTTTGGAAATTGAAGAGGTATCAAGTGTAAGGGAGCGATGGGCTTACTTGAGCGGTACAGCGCCAGCCTCAGCGATCAGGTCGGAAACTTCCTCGCTGGTTGCGTACTCCATAAAGGCCTTGGTCTGCTCGGTCTGCTCAGCGCCGTCCTTGGTGACGAAGATGAAGGGACGCTGAATCTTGTAGGTACCGTCCTGAACGGTCTCCTCGGTAGCCTCAACGCCGTCTACGGTGACAGCCTTGACGGTCTCATCAACAGCGGACAGGGAAGCGTAGCCGAAAGCGTTCGGGTTCGCAGCAACGCCTGCGATAACAGCACCGGTGCTGGTCAGCTCTTGCTCGTACTTGCAGACATCCTCAACGCCTACGATGCTCTCGAAGCCGTCGCGGGTACCGGAACCTGCCTCACGGCCGATCAGAACAACCGGAGCGTCGTTGCCGCCGACATCCTTCCAGTTGGTGATGGTGCCGTCTGCCAGACCCTTGATCTGCTCGAGGGACAGGTCAGAAACCGGGTTCTCGGAGTTAACTACGATTGCGATACCGTCGAGTGCGAAGGTGGTAGCGGTCAGACCCTGAGCGGTCTCCTCTTCCTTCAGGTCACGGCTGGACAGGCCAAGATCCAGGGTGCCGTCAGCAGCACCGGTGATGCCTGCGCCCGAACCGGTGGGATCGTAGGTGATGTCAACGTCGGGGTTGAGCTCCATGAAGGACTCGCTCAGTGCGCCGATGACCTTCTCAACGCTGGTGGAACCGCCGGTTGCGATCGCGCCGCTGAGAGTGGTGGACTCGGTGGTCTCGCCTGCATCGGCCTGAGATTCGGTGTCCTGAGAGCCGCCGCAAGCGGTCAGGCTTGCAGCCAGTGCACAAGCGGTAAAGATTGCGAAGATACGTCTGAGTTTCATAACAAATGTCTCCTTTTTGTCTGGACGGGCAGTTTCCACGCTCGCCGGAGCGCTGCCCCTATCGTTTGTCCTTTGATTTTCGGAACGGTTACCAGTATAGACGAGGCCTGCAAAATCCACTAGCATATCCCGGTGAATCCTTTGTAAAAGTACGAAAGTAGTCGGTCAAAAAATTTTTACACAAAAGTGTTTTGTAAAGACTGTGCAAACTTGATCAGACTTTGGTTAAATCTGTGTGAAATGCCGTCCGGCAGTTGACAGAAAAAACAATCGGATTATAATATGAAGTATCCTTCATGTGAAGGAAACTTCATGTACGGAGAGGAGACCGGAAGGACTTGAAAAATAAGGTCAGACAGCTGCGGCAGGCGGCCAATATGACCCAGCAGCAGCTGGCCGAGCTGGTCTATGTGTCGTCGCGCACGATCATCTCACTGGAAAAAGGACAGTACAATCCTTCTTTGCTGCTGGCGTACCGCATCGCGTGTGTATTTGGTACAACGGTGGAGGACCTGTACTGTTTGGCGGAAAATAAAGCGCTGGAGGATCGGCAATATGAAGATTTACAGTAAAAAGAGACTGTGGTCGGGCGTAGGACTGCTGGTTTTGGCGGCCTTGCTGCTTGTGACCATGTGTATCAAGGGATTTCGCGCCAAGAGCGTCGCGCTGGTCGTCGTGCTCGTGGCAATCGGCCTCGGTGAGCTGGGCAGCGCCATGTCCCGGCAGCAGGCCATCGAGGACCGGGAAGAGCGCACGGCATTTATTGAGAGCAAGGCCAGAAGCCGCGCATTTTCCCTGACACAGCAGATTTGTCTGGTGCTGACCATTGCGCTGGTTGTGGCCGGCGCGGTCAAAACCTATCTGCCGCTGCTCGCTATGGGCATAGCTACGGGTTTGATTCTCACCCTGTCCACGGTGTGCGAGATTGCAGCAACAATCTACTATGAAAAGCGATATTGAGGAGGTGTTTTCCGGTGAAATCGACGCAGGATATCAGCGCACAGCGGCGCGTACGCTGTGGAAAGGACGAACGCGACCGGCAGATTGACGTGCAGTCCAAAAGCTACGCGGCAGAAATCATGGTCACCGTGTCCGAGATTCTGATGATTGCCGCTCTCATCAAGGGCAGTCCGCTCTGGCGCGGCTTTCTGTCGGTCGCCCTGACCGGCTGCGCGGTCGGTTTGATCCATAAATACACCGTATATCGCGAAAAACCCTACCTCTATGTCGGTCTGGCACTGGGCCTTGCGGCGCTGGTGCTGCTCATCGCGTGCATTCGGGTGATGTAAGGAACAGGAGGTGAGCGCATGCAGAGCGGACGATTGTTTCAGCTGCTGTATCTGCTTTTAGAGGGAGAAAACTGGACGGTGCGCAGGCTTTCCGAGCGTCTGGAGGCTTCCGAGCGCACCATTCGGCGCGATCTGGACGCGCTGAGCGCGGCGGGCATCCCGGTCTATACCGTGCAGGGAAGAGGCGGCGGTGTGCGGCTGCTGCCCGGATTTGTGCTCGACCGCTCGCTGCTGAGCGGACAGGAACAGGACACCATTCTGTACGGCTTGCAGACCTTGCACGCAACCGGCATGGACGCGACCGATGACCTGCTGCGCGAGCTTTCCCGGCTGTTCCGCCGGGAGACGGCAAAGCGCTGGATTGACGCCGATTTTTCGCCGTGGAACGGCGGCATAGACCGCGTCCTGTTCGATCTGCTGCGCGAGGCCATCCTGCGCCATATCCCCATCAGTTTTGACTATTACAGCGCCGAGGGTGAGACGACTTCACGCACAATCGAACCCGTTCGGCTGAGTTTCAAGGGTATGGCGTGGTACATTCAGGGCTGGTGCCGTCTGCGGGAGGACTTCCGCACGTTCAAGCTCAACCGCATGGACGCTGTGACCCTGTGCGAGGGCGAACACTTTACACCGCGCGAACTGCCGCCTCTGCCCGACCAGATCGCACTCGGAACCAATATGACGAGCGTGGTTGTCCGGTTTGCACCTGAGATCGCCTATCGGGTGTATGATGAGTTCGACCGCGCCCGGATTGCACCCCAGCCCGACGGTTCGCTGATCGTGCATACCGATTGGCCGCCCGGCCTGTGGGGCGTGAGCTACCTGCTATCCTACGGCAGTACCGCCGAGGTCATCCAGCCCGAGGCGCTGCGCCGCGCACTGGCACAGGAGGCGAAAAAGATTGGGGCGCAGTACGCACATGATGAAGAAAACGAAGATTTTCGATGATGTTTAAAACCGGTCAGACCCTGACCGGTTTTTGCTGTTATCCTAGAGCCATCCCAAAAGAGAAAGGATGCAGCAATGATGAAAGAGATGAAGTACGAGGTTGTCAGCCTGCCCGCAAGACGCGTGACCGGCATTGCCGTGCGCACGTCCAATGAAGCGCCCGACTGCGGACAGAAGATCGATGCCCTGTGGCAGCGATACTGGAAGGAGGGCGTACACGAAGCCCTGCATGCAGGCGAAAACGCGGTATGCTACGGACTGTACACCCAGTACCACCGGGACGATATGAGCTATCTGGCCGTTGTCGGCTGCGAAAGCGAGACTTGCCCGGATGGCTGTGTGACGGTGGACATTCCGGCAGGGCAGTACGCAAAGTTTACCTATACCGGCCAGATGGCAGGCGTGGGCGAGATGTGGCAGCAAATCTGGAATACCCGCATGCCGCGTGCGTATACGGTGGACTTTGAGGAATACACCGCCATGGACGCACAGGGCAATGGTACGGTTCACATTTATGTCGCGCTGGCCGATGTGTGCCAATCGTGCGGCATGCCCATGACCCGGCCGGAGGACTACGGCACCGAGCGGGACGGCAAACCCAGCAAGGCATATTGCTGCTATTGCCGCAAGGACGGCGCATTCGTGCAGAACTGCACGATGGAGGAGATGATCGAGGGCTGTCTGACCTATGCGCCCGAGATGTATGGGGATATCGACGCAGCACGCGCCCAGATGCAAGCCTATTTCCCGACGCTCGAGCGCTGGAAACAGCATTAAGTCCATATTTTGATGCTCAAAACCGCCTGCTTGCCGGGCGGTTTTCTGCTTGTTCGATTGCACGGAAAGCGCAAACATGGTATACTGCTGATAACCGAACAAATAATCGGAATTTTGCAGACAGGAGGGCGGAGCGATGAGCGACCTGCTGGACGGTCTCAACCCGGCGCAGCGCGAGGCCGTGACCACGACCGAGGGCTATGTGCGGGTGATTGCGGGTGCAGGCTCGGGCAAGACCCGCGCACTGACGCACCGTTTTGCGTATCTGGTGTGTGAGGCGGGCATTCTGCCCGAGAACATCCTGTGCGTGACCTTTACCAATAAATCGGCAGCCGAAATGCGCCAGCGCATTCACAAACTGACCGGTGACAATGACACCGGCTATATCTGCACCTTCCACAGCTTTTGCGTGTCGGTCTTGCAGGAGGACAGCCACGCTGTGCAGTATCCCAAGAACTTTCTGGTGCTGGATAACGCCGATATCGACGCCATGCTGGGCATCATTTACGAGGAGCGCGGCTTGACGCTGCGCCACATGACGTACAGCAAGGCGCGCGACATGATCGAGATGCGCAAGCTGTTCCAAAACCCGGACTATTACCGTGACCTCATCGCCATGCCGCTCGGCGCACTCGAGGACAAGTACCGCGCAGCGCAGACCGTGTCCGATATCATCTTTTATGGCTATCTGTACCAGCAAAAGAAGTGCTTCGGGCTGGATTATAACGACCTCATCAAGGTTACGCTCTATCTGTTCGAGCGGGATGCCGATATCCGGCTCAAATGGCAGCAGCGGCTGGAATATATCATGGTGGACGAGTTCCAGGACATCGACAAGCTGCAATATGAGCTGATGACCGTCCTGTGCGGCTATCACAAGAACCTCTTTGTAGTCGGCGACCCCGACCAGACGATCTACACCTGGCGCGGTGCCGATATCCGCTATCTGCTGGACTTTGACCGCGCTTTTCCGGGCACGCGCACCATCATGCTGCTGCAGAACTACCGCTCGACCCCGCAGATTCTGGCGGTTGCAAACGACCTCATCGACAAAAACCACAACCGCATGGATAAAATCCTTCAGCCTACCCGACCGGACGGCGTGCCCGTCCGCTGTCACCATGCGCGTACCGCCGAGGCCGAGGCTGCTTGGATTGCAGGCGAGATTGACGCCCTGCACAAACAGGGCGTGCCCTACCGCGCCATGACCGTGCTCTATCGCGCCCACTATGTCACGCGCACGATCGAGACCGTTTTCCTGCACGAGGAGATTCCGTACACCATTTACAGCGGCACACAGTTCTTTTGCCGGGCGGAGATCAAGGATACGCTGTCCTATTTGCGCATGATTGCCTACCGCGACGATCTTTCCTTCCTGCGCATTGTCAACCAGCCCCGGCGCAACATCGGAGAACGCCGCATCAAGTTCCTGCGCGAAGCCGCACAGCAGACCGGCGCGTCGCTCTATGACACGCTGTGTGCCCATCTGGACGACGAGCTGTTCAAGGGCACCAAGGCGCGGCAGTTTGTGCAGCTCATCCAGTCGCTTGCGGCAGATTACGCCGACCGTCCGATCTCCGAGGTGCTGGCCGAGACGCTTGACCGCAGCGGATACGAGAAGATGCTGCGCACCGAGGGCAGTCAGGAACGGTTGGATAACCTGGCCGAGCTCAAACAGTCGGTCTACGAGTACGAGACGACCTGCGGCGAGGAGAGCACGCTCGAACACTATCTGGCGCGTGTGGCGCTGCTGACCAACACCGACGCGGGCGGAACGCGCGATCAGGTGCGCCTGATGACCGTGCACACGGCAAAGGGTCTGGAATTTCCCTATGTTTTCCTGTGCGCCATGAACGACGGTATTTTCCCCTCCAAAAAGGTGCACACTTGGCCGGGCATGGAGGAAGAACGCCGCTTGGCCTTTGTCGCCCTGACCCGTGCACAGGACGGTCTGTACCTGTCCGAGGCCGAGGGGCGCAACTTTGACGGCTCGTGCCGATATCCCTCGCGCTTTTTGCTGGATATCGACCCCGATCTCTTGCAGTACACCGAACAGCCGCCAGAAGCCATGCTGGCCGAGGCGCGTGACTACATCAGCCTGCGCGAAAAATACCTGCTCGACGAGAATGCCGAGCTGCCGCTGGCCGCCGGCGACCGCATCGTGCACGGCGTGTTCGGCCCGGGCACCATAGAGGCGGTCGACCAGACCCGCGCGGTCTACCGCATCCAGTTCGACGACATGAAAACCCCGCGCGATATCACGTTCCGCGCCAAACTGGAACGCGAATGAGCTGCCATCCCCAAAAACCAAGCCCCGATCCATCCCGGACGGGGCTTTTGTGCGCGTCAAACCACTTAAAATCGCACCCCGGACAGGGATTCGGTTTTGCGCATTCCCACAACTTCTGCCCCATAAAAAACAAAAAAATTGCGGTGCGTCAAAAAATTTCAGATATTACTTGACCTTGTCGCTTTTAACTGCTAAAATGACAAAGTAGACAGCAGCCAAGACGCTGTTTACAACCATCAATATAAAAGGGGTTTTTTGACATGCAAAAGAGAAGATTGCTCGCTGCCCTGCTCGCAGGTGCTATGGCGTTCTCGCTCACGGCCTGCGGAAGCTCGAATGGAGATACTGGAGACAGTGCTGCTGCCGGCGGTGACAGCTATACAGTCGGTGTCTGCCAGCTGATGCAGCACGCGGCACTGGACGCTGCAACTCAGGGCTTTCAGGATAAACTGATCGAACTGATGGAGAACGACGGCAAGTCGATCGAGTTCTATGTGCAGAACGCGTCGGGCGACTCGGCAACCTGTACGACCATTGTAAACGGCTTTGTGTCCTCGGGCGTTGACCTCATCATGGGCAACGGCACCGCAGCGCTTCAGGCAGCACAGTCGGGCACGGCGGACATCCCGATTCTGGGTACGTCCATTACCGACTACGCAACCGCACTGGACATGAGCGACTGGACGGGCACGACCGGCACCAACATTTCGGGTACGACCGACCTGGCACCGCTGGACGGTCAGGCTGAGATGCTCAAGGAGCTGTTCCCGGATGCCAAGAACGTCGGCCTGCTGTACTGCTCGGCAGAACCGAACTCTGCATACCAGATCAATACCATCAAGCCCATGCTCGAGGAAATGGGTTACACCTGCACCGAGTATGCGTTCACCGACTCGAACGATGTCGCATCCATCGCAACCAACGCGAGCACATCGAGCGACGTTATCTACATCCCGACCGATAACACGGCGGCAACCTGCACCGAGACCATCCGCAACGTCGTTGTACCGGCAGGCGTACCGGTCATCGCAGGCGAGCAGGGCATCTGCTCGGGCTGCGGCGTAGCGACCCTGTCCATCGACTACTACGAACTCGGCGAGATGACCGGTCAGATGGCATACGACATTCTGGTTGGCGGTCAGAACCCGGGCGAGATGGAGATTCAGCCCGCACCGACCTTTACCAAGATGTATAACGAGAGCATCTGTCAGGAGCTGGGGTTAACCGTACCCGAGGGCTATGAGGCAATCGCAGCCGAATAAGTAAAATTGCAGACCGACAGGCGGGAAAGAGCACTCTTTTCCGCCTGGTTTTGCTATCCAGGGACGGTTGTCCCGGATTATTTCACATCATGGAGGGAAAGTATGGATTTCGTTTCAAACCTGCTGAACGCACTGCCGGGTGCGGTCGCACAGGGACTGATCTGGGGTCTGATGGCGATTGGCGTGTATATCACCTATAAGGTCTTAGACCTTGCCGATCTGACCGTCGACGGCACTATGAGTATGGGCGGCGCGGTGTGCGTCATGCTGATGATGAACGGGGCAAATGTGTGGGTTGCCATGCTGTGCGCGTTCATCGCCGGTATGCTCGCTGGCGCTGTGACTGGTATTTTACATACGGGCATGGGCATCCCGGCCATCTTAGCCGGTATCCTGACCCAGCTCGCACTGTATTCGATCAACCTGCGCATTCTGGGCAATAAGGCAAACCAGGGCATCAACCCGGACAAGTACGACCTGCTGGTATCGCTGCGCAACGTCAAGGAAGTGTCGATTGCAAACCCGATTCTGGTCGCTGCCATCTTCACCGTTGTCCTCATCGCGCTGCTTTACTGGTTCTTTGGTACCTCGCTCGGCTGCGGCATCCGTGCCACCGGTGCAAACCCGGACATGAGCCGTGCACAGGGCATCAACGTCAACTTCAATAAGATTCTGGGCCTCATGTTGTCCAACGGTCTGGTCGCTCTGGCCAGCGCACTCTATGCCCAGTATCAGGGCTTTGCCGATGTCAACGCCGGCCGCGGCGCCATCGTCATCGGTCTGGCAGCCGTCATCATCGGTGAGGTTGTCTTCAGCCGTATTTTCCGCAACTTCGCGCTCAAGCTGCTCGCAGTCGCACTGGGCGCAATCATCTACTACCTGGTCATCCAGATCGTCCTGACCCTGGGCCTGAACAGCAACGACCTCAAGATGCTCTCGGCCATCGTCGTCGCCGTCTTCCTCGCTGTACCGTATTGGAAGGGCAAGTACTGGAACAAGTCCGGCAAGAAGGGAGAGGCAAAAAATGCTTAAACTCAAAGACGTTTACAAGACCTTCAACCGGGGTACGGTCAACGAGAAAAAGGCCATCGACGGCCTGAACCTGACGCTCGAAGACGGCGATTTCGTCACTGTCATCGGCGGCAACGGCGCGGGCAAGTCCACCACGCTCAACCTCATCGCGGGCGTGTTCCCGGTCGATTCGGGCAAGATCGTGCTCAACGGCCTGACCCTCAACAACCTGCCCGAGCACAAGCGCGCACGCTTCCTCGGCCGTGTCTTTCAGGACCCCATGCGCGGCACCGCGGCAACCATGGGCATCGAGGAAAACCTTGCACTGGCTTACCGCCGCGGCAAGATGCGCGGCCTGAGCTACGGCATCACCAATGAAGAGCGCAAGATCTACCGTGAGCGACTGGCAACCCTCGGTCTGGGTCTGGAAGACCGCATGACCAGTAAGGTCGGCCTGTTGTCGGGCGGTCAGCGTCAGGCGCTGACCCTGCTGATGGCAACGCTGCAAAAGCCCGATCTGCTGCTGCTCGACGAGCACACCGCAGCACTCGACCCCAAGACCGCAGACAAGGTTTTGCAGCTGACCGAAGAGATCGTGGCACGCGACAAGCTAACTACCCTCATGGTCACCCACAACATGAAGAACGCCATCCAGTACGGCAACCGTCTGATTATGATGGATGCAGGCAAGGTGGTCGTGGATATCCGCGGCGAGGAGAAGAAGAACCTGACCGTGCGCGACCTGCTGGAAAAGTTCAACATCGAAAACGACCGCATGCTGCTGTCCGAATAAGAAAACCCCAGCAAAGAGCTGTCCCCCTGCGGACAGCTCTTTTTTTATTCTGCAAAAATTTTGAAACGATTGCACCTTGCCAAACGTCTAACAGGCAGAAAACACAGTGGGCAGGAAGAACAGCCCAACAACCCAAAATAAAAAAGGAGGGAGCTTGATGCACACCTCAGTGATTGACTTTGACACCTGCGGACAGCTGATTCACGCGTCACAGAATCGACTGTACCGTTTGGCTTATTGCTACGTCAAAAACGAGCACGATGCGCTGGATATCGTCGGTGAGGCGACCTATAAAGCCTTGGTTTCGCTGCATACCTTGCAGCGTGCCGACCGGTTTGACGCTTGGATGACCAGTCTGGTCATTCATACCGCGCTGGACTGGCTGCGCAAGAATCGACGGCTGGTTCCGACCGAGCGCGAAGTGCTGGATATCATCCCGGCACACGAGCCAGACCTCACCCCGGAAGAACAGATGGACCTATACCGCTTGCTGGACAGTCTGCCGACCGAGGAACGAACGTACCTGATCTTACACTATTTTGAAGGGCGCAGCTTTCCCGAGATGGCAGAGATCCTGTCCATGCCGGAAGCAAAGCTCAAATCCCGTTTTTACCGCATTTTGCACCGCTTGCGTGCACACTTGAAGGAGGAATCGTTATGAAACGCCATCAGCCCGAACGCTATCAGGATATCCCGATCCCGGACGCACTGGGAGATGTCATTGACCGCGCAGCCGCACGCGCCAAGCACCAGCGCCGCCGCCGTCCGCTCGTGCGCACCGGCATCTGTGCCGCTGCCGCACTGTGCATGCTGACCGTGACCGCCAATTCGCCCCTGGCCGCACAGGCCGTACACATCCCGGTGCTGGGTACGTTCGTACAGATGCTGCACATCGGCAGCGGCGGCGTGCAGACCGACGGTCTGGCCGTCCATGCGGCAGGTGAGGGCAGCAAGACCGACATTCTGTTCACCGAGACCGAGGGCAGCGCAGATTTTGCACCGTCCTACACGGCAAAGACCTATCGCGCACCGGGTCGCGTGGTTCTGTCGCTCGGCGGCGTGCGTCTGGCCGACCGTCAGGCGGTCTGTGATACCCTGACCCAGACCGAAGGCGTGCGCGACGCGTACTTTGCTATGGTGCTGGACGACTCGGCTATGCAGCTGGTCATCGAACTGGAACCCGGCTATACGTATGAGATCACCGAGCGCGCCGAACCGGCTGGTCTGACCTTTACGTTCACCAAGGACGATACCCAGACCGATACCGCACCGGTCTATTACCTGCGTACCGAGGCGCTGCCTTACGGCGAAAGCCTTGGCATTGCGGCAGAGCGCTTCTGGGGTAAGGAGACAACGCAGGTTCGCACCGAGGAGGGCAATTATATCGTGACCGTGGGCGAGTACCAGAGCGAGAGCGAGGCACAGAGCGCACTCGATGCTCTGAACGCAGAACTCGGCGAGACAGGACTCACCATCGCCAGCAGCCTGCCCGATGAACGCCCGCACGACGCGGAGTAATCCCGCCCGTGGGCGAATTGAAGCTTTCGCTCAAGCCTTTCTCGAAAGGCTTGCGGGTTCTCAGGGCAGAGCCCTGAGCCGGACTCCGCAGAGTCCGGAACCCCCTCTTGAAACCCGGTGTCCGCCCCGGGTTTCAATCTAAATAAACCCAACAAAAAGACCGTCCCTTCGGACGGTCTTTTCTTATTTTCTTACACTTACAGGTTCTTCACAAACAGCGCACGAATTGCATTTAGCACCGCCAGAATCATCACACCAACATCGGCAAAAATTGCAAGCCACATGTTGGCCAGACCCAGCGCACCGAGCACCAGACAGATCAGCTTAATGCCAATCGCAAACACAATGTTCTGATAGACAATGCGCAGACACTTGCGCGAAATTTTGACCGCCTTGACGATCTTGAGCGGGTCGTCATCCATGAGTACCACATCTGCCGCCTCGATGGCCGCATCCGAACCCATCGCACCCATCGCAATGCCGATGTCAGCACGGGACAGTACGGGTGCATCGTTGATGCCGTCACCGACAAAGGCCAGCTTGCCGCCGGACGGCCTGTTTTGCAGCAGGGACTCGACCTTTTCCACCTTGTCTGCGGGCAGAAGCTCGCTGTATACCTCGTCAATGCCCAGCTCGTCGGCCACCTGACGGGCAACCGGGTCGATATCGCCGGTGAGCATGATGGTCTTGTGAATGCCCGCACGGTGCAGGTCGTGGATGGCCTGCTTGGAATGAGGCTTGATGACGTCGGAAATGACGATATGACCGGCATAGGCACCGTTTACCGCCATGTGAATGATGGTGCCGACGTGATGGCAGGGAATGGAGTCGATGCCGAGCCGTTTCATCAGCTTGTCATTGCCTGCGGCGACGTCCACACCGTCTACCTTGGCAATCACACCGTTGCCGCTGATCTCCTGAATGTCGGATACCCGGCTGCGGTCGACCGGCTTGCCGTAGGCACGCTGCAGGCTGCGGCTAATGGGGTGAGAGGACGCACTCTCGGCGAGCGCAGCCAGCTCGAGCAGCTTTTCGTCCTCGAGTTTGTTGTGATGGATGCCGCTGACCTCAAACACGCCCTGGGTGAGCGTACCGGTCTTGTCGAACACAATGGCTTTGACCTGAGACAGCGTTTCCAGATAGTTGGAACCCTTGATGAGCACACCGGCGTTGCTTGCGCCGCCGATACCGGCAAAGAAGCTCAGCGGGATGCTGATGACCAGCGCACAGGGGCAGCTGATGACCAGGAAGGTCAGCGCACGGTACAGCCAGTCGCCCCAATCGGCAGGCAGGTCAAGCAGGAATATGCGCACCAGCGGGGGCAGAATGAGCAGGGCAAGCGCACTGTAACAGACGGCGGGGGTGTAGACACGGGCGAAGCGGGAGATGAACGCCTCGGAACGCGACTTGCGCGAGCTGGCGTTCTCGACCAGATCGAGAATCTTGGACACGGTCGACTCACCAAACTCGCGGGTCGTGCGAATTTTGAGCACGCCGCTGAGGTTGATGCAGCCGCTGATGATCTCGTCCCCGGGCGCGGTCTCGCGGGGCAGGCTCTCGCCGGTCAGGGCGCTGGTGTCCAGCGTGGACGAACCCTCGACGATCACGCCGTCGATTGGGACTTTTTCACCCGGCTGCACGACGATGATCGTGCCGACCTCAACCTCGTCCGGGTCGACCTGCTCGAGCGCACCGTCCTGCTCGATGTTGGCGTAATCCGGGCGGATGTCCATGAGCTGACTGATGTTGCGGCGGCTCTTGCCGACCGCGTAGCTCTGGAACCACTCACCGACCTGATAGAACAGCATAACGCCGATGGCCTCGGTGTAGTCGCCGCTCTGGGTCAGTCCGAGCACGATTGCACCCACGGTGGCGACCGCCATCAGGAAGTTTTCGTCGAAGGGCTGACGGTTTTTGACGCCTTTTCCGGCCTTGATGAGAATATCATAACCGATGATGGCGTAGGGAATCATGTACAGGACAAAGCGCAGAATGCCGCTTGCCGGGACAAAGTGCAGCACCACCATGAGCACGGCGGCGATGAGGATGCGTATGAGCATCTTTTTTTGTTTTTTGTTCATGGAAGATTGTCCTCCGCAACGTAGATTATATGTGAATGACTGCTCATATATTCATCTGAGAGAAAGCACTCCCGCAGCGGACAGACCGGTGAAAAGAGTGCTTTCGATCGGACAAAATGAGAGATCAGAGGAAGATTTCGCAGTCGTCCTCGACCTTTTTGCAGTTTTTGAGAACTTCCTGCATGACAGCCTTGGGGTCCTGACCGTCCTCGAACTCGACGATCATCTTGAGGGTCATAAAGTTGACGGTTGCAGCTTTGACACCGGGGGTATTGTTTGCGGCCTGCTCCATCTTGTTGGCACAGTTTGCGCAGTCGACGTCGATCTTGTATGTCTTTTTCATGAAGGTAGCTCCTCTCAAAACACTTGAACGATTAAACATATATTTAATCTTTGTGCTTTCATTATACCTGCGCCCTCGGGGAAAGTCAACAGGGCAGACCGGATTTTTTTTCACCGAATTGCAGGACAGCAAAAGACCGTTCCGTTTGGCGGGAAAATGTGCTAAAATAGGGATAAAGCAGGAGGAATGCACCCTATGTCAAAGATTCAATTACCGCACGATCATGGTCAGAACGTAGAGGTCATGTTTGACCACATGCCGGGTTCGGATGCGTTTCAGATGGTATCCGACGTGTTCAAGCAGCTCGGCGACAGCAGCCGCCTGCGTATCTTCTGGATTTTATGCCATTGCGAGGAATGCGTGATGAATTTGTCGGCGCTGGTGGATATGAGCAGCCCGGCGGTGTCCCATCACTTGAAACAGCTCAAAGCCGGTGGCTTGGTTGTCAGTCGGAGAGAGGGAAAAGAGGTCTACTATAAGGCGGCGGATACGCGGGAAGCGGAACTGCTGCATCGTATGATCGAGACCCTGATCGAGGTGACTTGTCCGAAGTTGTGTATGCATGAACATTGACGGATGATCCCATCCCGCCCGCAGGCGACAAGCGGGTCCGGGCCTGCGGCCCGGCGCGGTCCAGCCGCGCAGGCTGGCCCGTCCAGGTGGAACCTGGTCGCGCTCCGCAGAGCGCGAAACTCCTTTTGATTCCCGGTGTCCGACCCGGGAATCAACCCAAACAAACAAAAGAAAAAGACCAACCGGATGGTTGGTCTTTTTAAGAATTGCGCATCCTGCGGGATGCGCTTTTTTGTTCTTTTTTAGTTGATTTTCGCAGGGGCGAAAATCAAAAAGGGGATTCCGCGTCCTGCGGGACGCGTCTCAGGGCTCTGCCCTGAGAACCCGCAAACCTTTGAAAAGGTTTGATCCAAACTTCAATAGGGGTGCGGTGCAAGGCTCACTTGCGATACACGTACACGACCTTTTTATCTTCCGTCCGTTCCTCGATCAGCTTCTGCTTCATCATATACGGCAGCAGCGAATCCAGAAACTTCTTCGGATCTTTGACCTCAATACCATTGCGCGAGAACGGCTGACGCGCAGACAGGCCGGAAACAACCTTTTCCAGCTCCTTCCGGGTCATCGCACCATTCTTCTTCAGTGCCTTGCGGACGCGGCTCACGCCCTTGGCCGAAAGCATACTGTTGAGGTCATGCGCCTGATTGCGCGCACGCCACAGACCCCAGGCGTAAATGAGCGCAGTCGCCAGTGCAAACAGCAGCACATAGGGCACATAGCTCAGATACTCAAAGTAGGTCATTGACCTTCCTCCTTCCAGGAGATGATCTTGTGATCGTGCATGATCTCAAGGAACTTAATCAGACGCGACAGCGCCTTGTCCATCTCACCGAAGTGTGCTTCGAGCTCCTGCGAGAGGGTATATACGTTCTTTTCCCCATCAATCGCCTGCCAGACAAAACTGCCGTAAGCGTCGAGCTTGATGTCGCTGACGCGCGGACGGCGGAAAAAGCGCTGGGCGATGCGATGGTAGAAGCCCTGCCACTCGACCGCGATGGTGACGATGCCGTCATCGGCGACGGTGAAGTCGAACGAGGGGTTGCGCACCGGGACAAAGTCCAGATAATTCTTCCCGGCGTCTTTCTTTTTTGCCATAGTGAAACTCCTTTGTCGTAAGGGAAAAAGATGCAGCCGGCCCAAAAGCGGGCGGGCTGCATCGGGGCAAATGCTGTATCTCAGAGTGGAAAATTACTTGCTCTTCTTGCCGCCGAGGCAAACGCGGACCAGAGAGAGGAGCAGCAGTACGAATACGACGAGCGCACCGATGTTTCCGATCGAGAAGGAGCCGGAAACGTCGACAACCTTATCGACACCGACGACAGCCAGAACTGCCAGAACGACACCCATCAGACCTTCGCCTGCGATCAGGCCGGAGGTGTACAGGATACCGCGGTCGATGCCTTCCTTCTTCTCCTGCTCCGGAGCCTTACGGCGCTCCATGATGAAGCGGACGATACCGCCGCACATGATACCAGCGTTCAGGCTGAAGGGCAGGTACATACCAACTGCGAAGGGCATTACCGGAATCTTCAGGATCTCGACAACGATTGCAACGAATACACCGATCAGGATCAGTGCCCACGGCAGCTGAGCGTTCATGATACCCTCAACGAGCATCTTCATCATAGTACCCTGCGGAGCGGGGATCTGGTCAGAGCCGTAGCCCCAAGCCTGATCGAGCAGGTACATAACGCCGCCGATTGCAACAGAGGAAGCGATGACACCGATCATCTCACCGATCTGCTGCTTCTTCGGGGTAGCACCGACGATGAAGCCGGTCTTGAGGTCCTGCGAGCAGTCGCCAGCGATTGCAGCGATAACACAGATGATACCGCCGATGCAGATTGCACCCATCATACCGGTGGTGCCGGTAACGCCGGTGGACTTCAGAATCAGAGTAGCGATGATCAGGGTAGCGATTGCCATACCGGAAACCGGGTTGTTGGACGAACCGACCAGACCGACCATACGCGAGGAAACGGTTGCAAAGAAGAAACCGAATACAACAACGATCAGAGCGCCGACCAGGTTAACCGGGAACGCCGGAACCAGCCAAACGACAACAGCCAGAACCAGAATCAGAACCAGCAGAGCGGGCATCGGCAGATCCTGCTCGGTACGCAGGGTCTTGGAAGCGGTGTGGTTCTTGCTCATGCTCTGCATAGCCTGTGCGAAAGTACGGCCGATCAGAGGCAGGTTCTTAACCAGGCTGATGATACCGCCGGCAGCAACTGCGCCAGCGCCGATGTACTTGATGTAAGTATCCCACAGATCGCCAGGAGCCAGCGAGGAGATCGGAGCGTCGCCGGGGAAGATGATGGCGTCGCCGCCGAACAGAGCGATCGCGGGCATCAGAACCAGCCAGCTCAGGGTAGAACCAGCGAGCATGTAGCTCGAGATCTTGGGACCACAGATGTAGCCAACGCCAGCCAGCGCAGGCAGAACCTGTACGCCGACAGCTGCACCCTTGTAAGCGGTGATGTCATAGTTAACTTCGCTGGGGAATACCTTCATGCCGTCTGCAACGAACTTGTAGAAGGCAGAGATACCCAGACCAGCGAATACGGTGCTTGCCTTGGAGCCGCCCTGCTCACCAGCGAGCAGAACCTCTGCACAAGCAGTACCCTCGGGGAAGGGCAGGGTGCCGTGCTCCTCAACGATGAGGGCTTGGCGCAGCGGAACCATGAATGCAACACCGAGCAGACCGCCGACCAGAGCAACCAGAGAGATGGTTACCATGCTCGGGGGATCGATGACGCCTTCCTTTGCCCACAGGAAGAGTGCGGGCAGGGTGAAGATGGCACCGGCAGCAACGGACTCACCGGCAGAACCGATGGTCTGAACCAGGTTGTTTTCCAGAATGGAGTCCTTGCGCAGGATCATACGGATAATACCCATCGAGATGACCGCCGCGGGAATGGAAGCGGAAATGGTCATACCGACGCGCAGACCGAGGTATGCGTTGGCCGCACCGAAAACGATGGCCAGCAGGACGCCAATCAAGATCGAAGCCACCGTAAACTCGGGAACAACACGTTCGGCCGGGATATACGGCTTGAAATCATTCTTGTTGTTTGGCATGGAATCTTTTCCTTTCTAAAATTCCTCTTTATTTTGTGTTTTGCCGTAATTTGCCTCTGAGAAGCAGCAAATGTTTGACGAACTTGGTCATTATACCATTTTAGCTGTCAAAAGGAAAGTCCTTTTGGTGACAGAAATGGAAATTTATGCAGAGGTGCATAAGATTTAGTCAAAATGTGACCGGTTTTTTTAGTGCTTTGCCAGACGAGAGAGCACGTCGGTCAGCAGGGAGTAGAAGCGCTCGAAGGAATCGAGGGGCAGATACTCGTCGGGGGTGTGGCATCCGCGGATGGTCGGGCCGACCGCGATTGCGTCCAGACCGGGCAGTGCATCCGAGAACAGACCGCACTCCAGACCGGCATGGATTGCCTCGATCTTGAGGTCTGCGTCGAACAGCTCGCGATAGCTTGCGATGAAGGTGTCACGGATGGGGGACTCTTCCGCAAAGCTCCAGCCCGGATATGCGCCTGCGATGTCGCAGTCAAAGCCGAAGGTCTCGGCCAGCAGATACAGGCAGTCGGTGGTGTAGTTCTGCAGCGATGCAACCGAAGAGCGGGGTGCAAAGACCAGAGACGCGGTGGTGTCGTCCATGCGGGCAACGCCTAAGTTGAGCGAAGTTACGACGAAGCCGTCCTGCTTGAGGTTGCGGCGGCGTACACCGTTGGGTGCCAGGCAGATTGCGCTGATGAATGCCTTAGCGTCAGCCTCGGACAGAACCTCAGCTGCACCGTCTTGGGCCGAGATCGTGCACTTGAAGTCGGGCTCGAAGGGAACCAGCTCGGCAGCGAAATCAGCAGCCATTGCCTCTGCAATCGACTGTGCCTTTTCGATGTCGGCATCCGAGCAGACCAGAACTGCGCAGACCTCACGCGGGATTGCATTGTCCTTGGAACCGCCTGCGAAGGAAGCCAGCTGTGCACCGGTCTCGTGCAGAACACGGTTGATCAGACGTGCCAGCAGGATGATGCCGTTCTGACGCTCCTTGTTGATGTCGGTACCCGAGTGACCGCCCAGCAGACCGGATACGTCGATGGTCAACAGCTTGCCAGAAGCGGTGTGACGGGTGATGGGACGGGTCATGGTGAAGCGCATACCACCAGCACAGCTGACGGTTGCGATGCCCTCTTCTTCGGAGTCCAGGTTAATCATGGTGCGCGCCGAGATCAGCGACTTGTCCAGGCCGGCAGCACCGGTCAGACCGGTTTCCTCCTGGGTGGTGAAGACGCACTCGAGCGCCGGATGTGCCAGCGTATCGTCGTCCAGAACTGCCAGCATGAGCGCAACGGCTGCGCCGTTGTCGCCGCCCAGCGTGGTGCCGTTTGCGGTCAGCACGCCGTCCTTGACGATCAGGTCAATGCCGTCCTTCTCGAAGTCATGGTCAACACCGGCCAGCTTCTCGCATACCATGTCCAGATGACCCTGGAGCATAACAGCCGGCTTGTCCTCAGCGCCTGCACTTGCGGGCTTCTTGATGATGACGTTGTGCAGCGCGTCCTGATGATACCACAGACCGCGCTCCTTAGCGAAGGCAACCAGATAGTCACTGACAGCCTTTTCGTTGGACGATCCGCGCGGGATTGCGCTGATGTCCTCAAAGAAGTGGAACAGCCGCTCGGGCTGATAACCGGTAATCTTATAAGTCATACGTAATACATCCCTTTGCTAGTAAATTGTGTCAAAGAAAATCGCCGGGAAGCGATTTTTCCAAACATCACGATGTGACAATTTTAACACTTTCTTAGACTAAAATCAATGTCATTTTACGGAAATGTAGGAAAATACGCAACATTTTAACGCTTTTATCTGATACATTCATAAAATAACAACGGGTGAAATGTTGAGAAACACAACGAAAAGTCATCTTTTCATAGAGTAGAACACGGAGAAAAGACCGAGTTCTGCAAAAGGAAACAAAAATTTTTTATTCACGACAGCAAAAAGACCGCACATGGCGGTCTTTTCGACAAATTATGTGGTTTTAGTCCTCGATTTCGTACGGCCAGAGCGCAATTCCGCCAAAGTCGTACACCGCAGTATAGCCGAGTTCGGTTAAAATCGTGCATGCGGTCGCCGAGCGCGCACCGGTCAGACAGTAGACCAGAATGGTTGCGTCCAGATCGGGCAGCTCGGCCTGCGCGGTGCGGCGGATGGAGCCAACCGGCAGATTGCGTGCACCCGGAATATGACCGGTCGCGTACTCGGACGGCTCGCGCACGTCCAGAATGGTGACCGGCTTTTCATCCATCATCTTCTTGGCCTCTTCGGGCGAGATGGTGTGAAAGGTCTGCATAAACATACCCATAGAGAAAACTTCCTTTCTGTCGAAAATGGGAATCTAGGGGTATGATACACCGCATCGCGCCTGCCGTCAATGCTTTGTAGACCAAAATGGTAAAAATATTTGCGGCCGTCAGGAGATGAAAAACAGGATGAGTCCATAGATGACGCTGGCCGAAATGCCATAGACCAGAACCGGCCCGGCGATGGCGAACAGCTTGGCGCCCAGACCGAGCACAAAGCCTTCGGACTTAAATTCCATGGCAGGGGAGACGATGGCGTTGGAAAAACCGGTGATCGGTACCAGCGTACCCGCTCCCGCTTTTTTGGCGATCTTATCATATAGATGCAGGGCGGTCAGCAGCCCGCCGAGGAATACCAGCGTGATTGCAGTCGCAGCCGAGACGGCGGTCTGGTCCAGACCACGGGACTTGTAAAACTCGGATATCGCCTGACCAATTGTGCAGATCAGACCACCGACCACAAACGCCCAGACCATGTCGAGCAGCAGGTTGGACGGCGGAGATTGACTGCCCAGCATTTCGGCGTACTCTTCTTTTGTCAGCTTCATGGAAGACACTTCCTCTCAGGTTTCAGTCATTTGGGAGTTCCGGTATAGTATGGAGCACCTGCCAGCAATTTATTCTGACCCTATAAAAATATATAAAATTGACTATTCAAAAGAGGTCAGTTCCCTGATAAACTTTAGTGCAATAAAAGATCACACAAAACAGGGAGGTAAACACCATGAACACGCAAAAAAAGGGAATCAGCACCTACGATATCGTAGCGATTGCGCTGATGGCGGCCTTTGTCTTCGTCGCAACCTATTTCTTCAAGATCGACCTGCCCACCATCGGCGGTAAGACCAGTATTAAACTTGGCAACGGCATCTGCATCCTCGCTGCCCTGCTGCTCGGCGGCTGGCGCGGTGCACTGTCGGCGGCAATCGGCTGCACACTGTTTGACCTGCTCGACCCCATCTATGCAAAGGAAGCATGGATCACCTTCATTCGCTACTTTATTATGGCCGGCCTGTGCGGTACCATTGCACATTGGCATGGTGCTGCCGGTAAATCCTTCCCGCGCAATGTCGTCGCAGCCATCGTCGGCGCATATAGCTATTCGGCAATGTACATCGGCAGTAAGATCATTGGTCAGATGGCACTCGGTGCATCTTCGGTAACCAATGCAGTGCTGGCAGTCACGACCAATATCACCGCATCGCTCATTAACGCAACGGCAGGCGTGGTTGTCGCATTGGTTTTGGTGCCCGTTTTAAGACGTGCACTCGAACAAACGACCTTCGGCCAGCATGTTTATCACCATTCTTAAAGAGACGGAATCCCGCCCGAAAAGACGGAATCCCGCCCGCAGGCGAAATGAAGCTTTCGCTCAAGCCTTTCTCGAAAGGCTTGCAGGTTCTCAGGGCAGAGCCCTGAGTCGCCCGTCGCAACGGGCGAAATCTCCTCTTGATTCCGGTCTTTTGACCGGAATCAACTAAAATATAAAAGAAAAGCGCGACCCGCAGGTCGCGCAATCTCTGAAAAGACCGTCCTGATGGACGGTCTTTTCCTTTTGTTTGTTTTGGTTGAAACCCGGGTCGGACACCGGGTTTCAAAAAGGGGATTCCGGACTCTGCGGAGTCCGTCTCAGGGCTCTGCCCTGAGAACCCGCAGCCTTTCGAGAAAGGCTGGCGAAAGCTTTTATTAGGGGTGCGGTGATAATTACTTGGTATAGTTATCGAAATAACCCTGGATGTAGATAATCGGGGTACCCTTATCGCCCGAACCAGAGGTCAGGTCAGCCAGCGAACCGATCAGATCGGTCAGACGGCGGGGAGTCGTACCCTGAGTCACCATGGTGCCCTTGAGGCTCTGCGCTTTCTCATCCTTCTCATGGATGTAGCCCTTGATTGCTTCCTTCAGTTCGTCACCCTTGAGGTCTGCAAAGTCGTTGTCAGCCAGATACTTGAGCTTGACTTCGTTCGGGGTGCCTTCCAGACCAGCGGTGTATGCCGGGGAGACAACCGGGTCAGCCAGCTCCCAGATCTTGCCAACCGGGTCCTTGAATGCGCCGTCGCCGTAGATCATAACTTCGACGTTCTTGCCGGTCTTCAGGGCCATCATCTGATGAATCTTGGAAACCATCTCGTCGCAGTGGATCGGGAACAGCTTAACGGTCTCCTCGGTTGCCTTGTTGGAGCCCAGCAGGCCGAAACGATCGTTGTAGCCCGAACCGTCGATGCTTGCGGTCATAATGTCGTCCAGGGTGCAGACAACCTCTGCGCCAGCCTTCTTGAGCAGACGCTTGGTGCGTGCGCGGGTGTGGATGTCGCAGGCCAGAACGTTCCCCGTGTACTCCAGAATGGCACGCGGGTCGTTTGCGAAGATGACCTCAGCCTCAGCACCGGTCGACTCGATGAGCTTCTTGTAGTAGTCAACGTAGTCAACGCCGGTGAATACGTGGGTCTTGTAGCCGAACAGCTCGCGGTACTTCTCCTCGGTCAGCACGTCGGTCCAGGGGTTTACACCTTTTTCGTCCATCTCGTCCAGATCGATCAGGTGGTTGCCGACCTCGTCCGAGGGATAGCTCAGCATCAGCACGACCTTCTTGCAGCCCATTGCGATGCCCTTGAGGCAGATCGCGAAACGGTTACGGCTCAGGATGGGGAAGATCACGCCGACCGTGCCGCCGCCCAGCTTGTTCTTGACATCAGCAGCGATGTTCTGTACGCTTGCGTAGTTGCCCTGTGCACGTGCAACAACTGCCTCAGTGACTGCGATCACGTCACGGTCTTCGATGGTGAACGGTGCGCTTTCGGCAGCGGCCAGCACCGAATCGACTACGATCTGTGCCAGGTCGTCGCCCTCACGGATGATAGGGGCGCGTACACCGCGCGATACAGTACCGATCATTCTCTCCATAAATTTCAATCCTCTTTCATGATTCAGATTTTGACATCTTGTGACGGCTATGCCGTCGGGCACTCTTTATTATACCGTTTTTTATGCGTCAGGACAACTATAAAACACAAGAAAATGGCATTTTTTGCGAGGTATTGTAATGCGGCGGAGAAATCCGGGAAAAGGAAGCGGGATGGCTTGACTTGGAGTAGACTCCATGGTGTATACTAAAACTGATTCGAGAGGTCTTTTGCAAAAGAGACAGAGAGAGGAGTTTTTTTGACTATGGAAGCTTCAAAGGTATATTTTGCCGATTTCCGCACGACCTTGACCGAGAACCTGCAGCAGAAGCTGTGGAGACTGCTGGACAAGGCGGGAATGGGAACGATTGACTTTGATAAAAAGTACGCCGCGATCAAGATGCACTTTGGTGAGCCGGGCAACCTGGCATTTCTGCGTCCGAACTGGGCCAAAACGGTTGCAGATTATGTTAAGGCACACGGCGGCAAGCCCTTCCTGACCGACTGCAATACCCTGTACGTCGGCGGACGTAAGAACGCGCTCGATCACCTGGATTCGGCTTACCTCAACGGCTTTTCGCCACTGTCCACCGGCTGCCATGTCATCATCGGTGACGGCCTGAAGGGTACGGATGAGGTTTACGTCCCGGTCGAGGGCGGTGAGTACATCAAGGAAGCTAAGATCGGCACGGCGGTTATGGATGCCGACGTATTTATCTCGCTGAGCCACTTCAAGGGTCACGAGAACACCGGTTTTGGCGGTGCGCTCAAGAATATCGGCATGGGCTGTGGCTCGCGTGCTGGTAAGATGGAGATGCACAACGCAGGCAAGCCGCGCGTGCATGAAAAGAGATGCGTTGGATGCAGCATGTGTACCCGCGTGTGTGCGCATGGTGCCATCACCATCGCAGACCGCAAGGCGAGCATTGACCATAATAAGTGCGTCGGCTGCGGCCGCTGCATCGGCATGTGCCCGCAGGATGCCATCGCGTGCGATTACGACGAGTCCAATATCGTACTCAACCGCAAGATTGCCGAGTACACCAAGGCGGTCGTTGATGGCCGTCCGTGCTTCCATATCTCGCTGGTTCTGGACGTTTCGCCCAACTGCGATTGCCATGCAGAAAATGATGTGCCGATCGTACCCAATGTCGGTATGTTCGCATCGTTCGACCCGGTTGCACTCGATCAGGCGTGCGCAGATGCGGTCAATGCAATGCCTGCAAACCCGCAGTCGGCACTGTTTGACGAGGGTGCAGAGCACGATCATCACGATCATTTCCATGCAGCACACCCGGAGACTAACTGGCAGAGTGCACTCGAGCACGCGGAAAAGCTGGGACTGGGTACCAGAACTTACGAACTGGTAAAGATCTAACAGAAAGCACCGCACCAAATATTGAAGTTTGGATCAAACCTTTTCAAAGGTTTGCGGGTTCTCAGGGCAGAGCCCTGAGTCGCGTCCCGCAGGACGCGGAATCCCCTTTTTGATTTTCGCTTCTGCGAAAATCAA
>NHCFR00700__coassemble_856_pt1 | contig 137966 bp, 148 predicted proteins | sample NHCFR00700__metabat2_high_PE_034 | metagenome-assembled genome bin NHCFR00700 | reverse complement strand
AAGTGGCCGGATAATCCGGAGAGTGCTTGGTACTACGAGGCAATCCAGGAGGCTACCAACTCGCACGATTACGATCTGTTCGACGGTGCAGAATACGAGACCTGGACGGCTTTACAGGAGAATCGTGACTGGGCTGCACTCGAAAAGGATTGGGTAAACGCCCACCGTACCGGTGGTGAAGTCATGTAAACTGTCAGTCAAACGATTGATAGAGCACAAAATGGAAAGAGGCTGACCTCGGGTCAGCCTCTTTTGCTTGGAACTTCAATAACGGTGAAAAATCAAATAGAACTAGCAGTCAAATGGTTGCCAATGATATGTGAAGACGGTGCGGAGTGGGTTGATTTAGTATGTTCTCGGAGCGTAGAGAAGACTAAAATTGTTCTATGCGAAGAAAGGACGGTTATAACATTGGAAGAATACAAAGATTACGAGGAATGTAATGTATTTATACGCCGCCAACCGGATAACACGAAGGAAGGTGATATAATTTCATTAAAATATCTGAGGGGTATTCATTGGGGTACGGTGACAGGAGGTGTTCACAGCTATCTTGGGAATTATTATTTAATGGGATATATATCCGAAGAAGTTATGAGAAAAACCAATATAGCGTGCACAGGAGAACATAAAAATTATGATAGAGGGATTAAAGTATGTATTATTCGAGCGCATACAGAGCCTAATGTTGTAAAATATTTGTATCGGTGTTATGGACCCTCACCTGAAAAGGGGGAGAGAGCAGGTGTGCTGTCGTGCCCTAAAAGAATAATCGAAATTTTGAATGATGCTCCAAATCACACGATGACACGTGGTGAATTGAGGAGGCAGCTGCTGCAATATGGTATTAAAATTGATACTATCTGCAAAAACTTAAACAAGATGAGTTTGGATGGAAGAATTCTATTGGATGGCAGCAGTTACTCACGCTATCAGAAAGTGATGCTACCCGACGCTTATGAATCTTTGGATAAAGCATAACAATACATGTTGGAGGCTGTGCTGAAAGCGTTTCCTAAAGTAGACGACTCATGTAATTTAAGTCTATTTTATTCTGTTGCCAGTAACAATACAGCACAGCTTTGTCCATGAACAACGGTACAACAAATCCCTATTGTATTTCAAACAAATCCACACGTAAAAGTACATAAAATTATTCAAATACCTTCTTATTCCTATGTTATAGTACAGAAATAAGGGGGTATTTTTTTACACATAGATCAGACAGTTCAATAAACAATATTTTAGCAAAAAAGGACTGTTTGAAATGAGTAAGATTGTGACAAAGAAAGCACGTTTTGAGTTAGAAGCAGATGGATTCTCGATTCATACGTTTGAGATTTCCAGAAAACTGACAAAGAGTGAATGGAATTACTGCAAAGGAAAATTGTACGATCAGAATCAGGTTTCTTCCAAGAGTTGCGTTTACAAAGAGTCGAAAGGTGTACATCGGGTATCACGGTATGAAGCAAATGGTCTGCGTATCACTTTGGAGCACGCACACGATCAAGAGGACAGCCGCGGTTACTATGTTCGCATGGTGGTCAATCCACGCAAAGTCATCGATCCGGGTGCGTCTTATATTGGTATTTTTCCACCTGAAAGGTCCAGTATCACCGAGCTGCAAGCGGCATTTCATGCACTTCTGAAGCGATCAGCATTCAATGACCAGCTGGATGACTATTATCTGAGTCGAGTCGACTTATGCGTCAATATGTGCTGTGATCATAAGAAGATCTTCCGCGAGGTTGTGCGCGTATTGCGAAAACTACCCACGCCGCCAAAGTACAAGCGCGTGTCCCGCAAAGAAAAGGACAGGAAGAAGGCGAACAAGTACAACAAGCATTACATCAAGTTTCAATGCGGTACCCATAGCTTGGTCATTTACGATAAGACCTATCAGGTAACCGAGCAAGGCTTACAGGTCGATTATGAGGATTTACCCGAGGGTGTTTTGCGATTTGAGGTACAGTATCAGCGTTCTGTGCTGCGTGGGTTGGAAAAGAAGCTGGATACAGATAATCCGAGTGAATTGTTATGGCACTTGATGCAGAAAAGCGAAAAACGTATCTGTAAGCACTTCGAGCAGTGCTTTGCTGATGTTCAGTTCTGTCAGATCGAGGAGATTGAGAAGCGGATTACAGGCTCGAAATATGAGGATGCGATCAAGCAGGCAATGTTGGAGCTTACCCATAGAATGCAGCGCAAGCAGTCGGTCGATCAGGTATTGGAAGAAATGGCATCCGAAGGCTTTACGGTAGACGATCTGCTCCGCAAGGTACATAGACTGGGTTTCAGCCCGATTCCGTTATGGAAGAACTTCTGCGCTCAGCAGATTCCCGGACCGGTGTCCTTGCTTCGGATGATTTCTGACGGTGAGGTTGTGATTCCGTACCAGAAAATGAAATAATCGTGCAATCACACTAGGATTTTTGCAGAAATCGCAACAAATTATAAATTCAAATAGATAACAGTGATATAAAGCGACTGCAAATAGCGTGTACTGAGAACACCGCTTTGCAGGATCACAAATCATCTTATCAGGAGGTTTCCTTATGTCAGTACCATACATCAACTACAAACAGTTGGAAGAGTTTTATACCATCAAGGGCACTTGCGAACTCTTCGAAATGGGAAAAAGTGAGCTGAAAGCTGCATGTGAAAAGTACAATGTACAACCCCGTCAAAATGAGATTGGTGCATACGGATTCGTAAAATACGATATCTGCCGCTTGCACAATCTGTTATACCACGAAGGGCGCAATCAGACTACGAATGCATGGGAGGACGATCCGTGGGCATGAATCGCTTGCTGAGCGTCAAGGAAGTTGCCACGCTGCTCCAGACCAGTCGGGTACAGGTGCGGCGCATGATTCAAAGCGGGGAGCTGGCTGCGCTCAAGGTCGGGCGGGAGTATCGCATCCCGCTCGAAGCTTTACAGGAATTTATACGAGCTGCGTTAGCGTAAAACATAGATCGATATTTTTCTATTGTTTGACGATCAGGTGTAGGCTCTGGTAGAAAATGCGATGGTCGTATCGTTTACAGAATGTCGTGTTTTTGTCGTGGTAAAAATCTGTGCAACAAAAAAAGAGACTTAAACTGCAATATCTCGCAATCTAAGTCTCTTTTGTGGCACGCCCGAAGGGACTCGAACCCCCAACATTCAGAACCGGAATCTGACGCTCTATCCAATTGAACTACGGACGCTTGTGCTTATTTATTATAGCAAACGGGTATGCTTTTGTAAAGGCTTTCGAGGTATACTTTTTTGAACATACGGGCGCGAATCGAGGGGGCAGGATTGACAGAACGGCTGACTTGCGATAGGATATGTCTGTGACACAGGAGGTGGTTGCTGTTGAAAAAGCAGACAAAAGAGTTGATGTGGGATGTGCTGGCCGATATAGCCGGCGGCCTGTTTTACGCGCTGGGTATCTATACCTTTGCTAAGACGGCTAATTTTGCACCGGGTGGATTATCCGGTCTGGCGCTGATTACCCATCATCTGTGGGGGCTTCCCATCGGTATTATGACGCTGGTATTCAACATTCCGGTTATTTTACTCAGCTTCCGACTGCTTGGAAAACGGTTTTTGTTTAAAAGCCTGCGTTCTATGATTGTATGCACACTGTTCGTGGACTTTTTACTGCCTGCGGTTTCGCCTCCGTATACCGGTAGTCCGCTGCTGGCTGCCTTATATTCGGGTATTTTCCTCGGAGCCGGTCTGGCCGTGCTGTATATGCGCGGTTCGTCATCCGGCGGCACTGACTTTCTCACCATGTCGGTCAAGGTTCTGCGGCCGCACATGTCGCTTGGTGCGGTTACCATGATTATTGACCTCATCATTATTTTGATGGGTTGGCCGGTATTTGGCAACATTGATTCGGTGCTGTATGGTATCGTAGCCACCGGTGTGACTTCGATCGTGATTGACAAGATCATGTACGGTGTCGGCGCTGGTAAGCTTATTATCATCATCAGCGATCACGGACAGGAGGTTGCTGATAAGATTGCCAATGCGATCGACCGTGGTTCTACGCTGATTCGCGCCATCGGTACCTATACGGGTTCTGAGCGACAGGTTCTGTTGTGCGCATGCAATAAATCCCAGGCATTTAAGGTACGGTCTGCCGCACATGAGGTGGACGAGAACGCCTTTGTCATGATTACCGAGACCAGCGAGGTTTACGGTGAAGGATTTTTGGAACAGAAGAAATAAAAAGCAAAAGCTCCGCGTGCAGCGGAGCTTTTTTGTGCTTATTCGGTGCCGAATGCCAGCTTGGTAAAGGATTCAATGTCGATCGGACGAGAGAAGAAGTAGCCCTGAGCAATGTCACAGCCCATATCTCGAAGCTGATCGGCCTGGGTACGAGTTTCGACACCCTCACACACGGTTGTGATGTGCAGCTCGCGTGCCAGTTCCAGAATATTGCGCAGAATGATGCGGCTTCGGGCTTCCAGTTCGGTCGAGGACAGAAAATCACGATCCAGTTTGAGTTCGTCAATGGACAGTTTACGCAGGACATTGAGCGAAGAGTAACCCGAACCAAAGTCGTCCATGGATACCGAGAAGCCCAGTGCATGCAGTCCGGAAATGACCGATGCGATTTCTTCTGCCTTGTTGGTTGCAAGGCTCTCGGTGACCTCGATGATGATATACTTGGGGTCAAGGTCATACTTGGATACCAGTCCGTGAACGGTTTCCAGATAGTTTTTCTGGTAGAACAGCAGACGAGACTGATTGACCGAAATGGGAACGATGGGAAGTCCCTCGTCCAGCCAGCGGCGCTGGGTACGGCATACCTCTTCGAAGATATACAGATCAAGCTGGGTGATGAAGCCGTTTTGCTCGAAGATCGGGATGAAGTCTCCAGGCGGTACCAGCGAACCATCCGGTCTTTGCCAGCGCACCAGTGCTTCAGCACTCACGATCTGTTCGGCGTGCAGGTCGTATTTGGGCTGCAGGTAAGCGATAAATTCGCGATTGCGCAGCGCAGCGTGCATGTGCTGTTCGATATGGTTTTTATGCTGAGCACGCTCAAGCAGCGTATGATCGTAGAAGGCGAGATGGTTGCCGTGCAGATTCTTGACCTGCGCCAGTGCAGCTGCGGCACGGTCCTGCATCAGGCCGATGTTCAGTTCCTTGGAATCGTGCTGATTGACCTTGATACCGCAATAGCAGTGAATGGGGTGACTGTCACCCGGAACCAGCTCGAAGGCGCTGACTGCGTCCATGATCGCGGTGACGCGCTTGCGAATGATCGCTTCATCCTGGGTGTGCAGCAGGAATCCAAACTGATCGGCAAAACGGTGATAGTAAATTTCATCTGCACCAAGTGCTTGCGAGAGAATATCGGATACGCCGCACAGCAGACGGTCACCGACCGAAAAGCCAAAAGAGGCGTTGATAAACTTAAAGCCGTGCAGATCGAGCAGGACCAGCGCATAGTTTTTATCTTCACTCAGACGTGCGGCAGCGAGTTCCATAAATTTATGGGTGTTATACGCGCCGGTGATGTCATCGTAATATGCCAGGTGCTCGATGCGTTGGGTGCTGACATGGCGGATGTGATTGGTGTAGAGCAGAAGGAACGAGAACACTACGATCAGCAGCAGAATGGTCACGATGAACACAAACATCATCTGCTGATAGCCCTGATTGATGTAGTAGGCAGGAACCACGCTCACCAAATACCAGTCGTTATAGCCAAGCGTGTTGATGGTTCCCCAGTATTGCCGTCCGGAATCCTCAAACGAGAACGTGTAGGCGCTCTGCGTGGCAATGGCCTGCTCGAGTTTTTTACGGGTCTGGCTGTCGAAGTTGATCATTTCCAGGAAGTTGCCTTGTTCCTGCAAGATCTCATCGAGTGCCAGAATGGCTTCACCGTTCTGGCGAATGACTAGATTAAGTCCATGCGTGCCGAACAGCGGCTGCTGGATAATGGTGGAAAAAGAGTCCACCGAGCGAGTGGCTCCCATAACACCGACAATCTCATCGTCCTGATAGACCGGAGTCGCGTACAGAACGATATCTTTGTCGGCCAGACGATCGTGCATAATGTCGGACAGTCCCAACGTACCGTTCATGGCTGCTTCGATGACTGGCTGATCGGACATATCGACATCGGTATAGACCGAACCGTCGATATCAACCACGGTTGCCCGATAGTCTCGATCGATATAGCTCATACGAATGAAGGAATTGCGGTTGTTTTCGGTTTCCAGACGCTCGATGATGCTTTGTTCATCCAGCGTATCATCAAAAAACGCCGAGACGCCTTGAATGGTCAGCAAATCGCCCTCGATTTGCTTTTCAATCGTCGCCCGGCACTGGTTGGAAATCTCTCCGAGATATTGCCGCGTCTGCTGAAGCATGACGTGATTGAGCAATGTCAGCAGGACGACTGCGGTGACCACAAAAAATCCTGTGATACAGGCCACAATAAGGGTCATATTTCGGATCTTCCGTTGAGGGTCTTTTATGGATTGTAGTTGATTCTTATTTGTCATTTCTTATACGCTCTTTCTCAGCTAAACTGACAAGTCAGGAATTGTCAGTAATATGCGGTTGGCATAACCAAATATAGTATTATTATGCCATATTCTGTGCATGTTGTCAAAGTGCATGATGTGCCGATTGAGTGTGGATTTAAGCCCAATGGAGAGAAAGAGGTTATCAATATTGCAAAATTGCAAATGATTGTTTCAAAGTATATACAATGTTCGATGCCATATCATTATTTGAAGGACAGGTATGAGCGCGAGAGCGGAATATAGCATATTTATGTGTAACAAAAGCTGAAATATTGCGTGATTATGCGGATTTGCTTGAATTCATAAGAATGTGGTGATAAAATAATAGAAATACAGGGGAACAATGGAAAAAATCTGTGATAAAGGTACAAACAGAAAATCTTTACAAAAATATAAAAAGGTGTTATGATTTATAAAAATGAATTTAGTGACACAAAAAATATAACCTTTATTTTACAGAAATTTTGCATTGGAAAGGATAGAAGGCACAATGAAGATGAAGAGAATGATTGCGGCGCTGCTGGTAGCAGCAGGAACCTTGACTGCGTGCAGCTCGACGCCGAGTGACCAGAGCACGGCGCAGAACGAACAGGTACAGCAGGCGGAAGAGGGCGAGACCGTTGATCTGGGCGGTCTGATTGATGACAGCGTTCCGCTGAGCGGATCGCCGGCTGTGAGCACAGTTTTGACACCGGTTGCCTTGGGCAGCAGTGTCAAGAAGTCGGGCTCGGCAACTGTGGATATGTCCAATAAGATCGATGGATACATCATGGTTAAGTTTGGAAATACGGACAAGAAGCTCAAGGTGCGCGTCACCGGCCCGAGCGGCACGACGTACACATACAATCTGACTGGCAACGATACCTATGAGACGTTCCCGCTGTCTGACGGCAATGGCAAGTACACGGTTGAGGTATTCAAGAACATTCAGGATACCAAGTACAGCAAGGAGCTTTCGACCTCTTTTGAGGTGACGCTCAAGGATGAATTTGCACCCTTCCTGCGTCCCAATCAGTACGTAAACTACACCGAAGATAGCCAGGCGGTGGCCCTGGCGGCAGAACTGACCGCAGGTATGACCGATAACCTGGAAAAGGTGAAGACCATTTATGATTATGTCGTACAGAACATCAGCTATGACCGACTGTTGGCTGCTAAGGTGCAGAGCGGTTATCTGCCCGACATCGATCAGGTGTTGGCCAAGAAGAAGGGCATCTGCTTTGACTATGCAGCGCTGATGTCGGCCATGCTGCGCAGTCAGGAGGTTCCGACCAAGCTGGTTGTTGGCTATACCGGTTCGGTCTATCATGCGTGGATCAATGTATATTCCGAGGAAGAGGGCTGGATTGATGCAGCCATCTACTTTGACGGACAGGAGTGGAAGCTCATGGACCCGACGTTCGCGTCCAGCAACAATTCCAGTCAGGCAATTATGAAGTACATTGGCAACGGCGCTAACTATCAGGCGAAATACTTATATTAAAATAGGATGCATTGGGCGGGTACGGTTGGAACTGTGCCCGCCTGTGCGCGCTTGGGATGATACACAAATATCTTTAGATATAAGGGGAGTTGTATTTTGAGCAAACAGAGCAAGATTCCGGCGGCAGAACTGGCGATTTTCTGTCAGGAACTGTATCAGCTGGTGCAGTCCGGTCTGCCGATTGCCGACGGACTGAACATGCTGTTGGAGGATGAGACCGATCGCCGCACCAAGGCGTGGCTTGCACCGCTGTGTGCGCATGCAGAGGAAGGCATGCCGCTCGCGCAGGCCATGCGGCAGACCGAGGCCTTTCCCGACTACATGACCGATATGGTCGCGCTGGCCGAGCAGACCGGACGGCTGCAGGACGTACTGCCCGCGCTTTCCGCGCACTATACCAGACAGGATCGTATGATCGATGATGTCCGTCGTGCGTTTGCGGTACCGATTGCCCTGTTCTGTGTCATGCTGGCGGTTGTCTTTCTGCTGATTACGCAGGTTCTGCCGGTATTCAGCCGCGTCTTTGCACAGATTGGCGTACAGATGTCGCCGATGGCAGCCCGTCTGATGCATATCGGACAGGTGCTGAGCGGTGCGGGACTGGGCATCGCGATTGTGCTGGGTGTTGTAGTCGTGCTGGCACTGATCGTGCTGCTCGTACCGGTACTGCGGGCGCGTGTGACCGGCTTTGCGCGCTTTTATCTGGGTGGACGCGGCGTGTTTGGCCAGATTGCGGCTGCACGTTTCGCGTCTGCAATGGCGATGGCGGCGGCAAGCGGTCTGATGATGGACGAGGCGGCCGAACTGGCTGGAAAGCTGTGCGGTGGTGCCAAGCAGATCGATGAAAAGACCGCGCTGTGCGTCCAGAAGATCGCCGACGGCGGCAGCACTGCACAGGCGCTGTCCGAGAGCGGTCTGTTTTCCGCACGTGATGGCCGTCTGCTTGCGCTGTCCGAGCGCACCGGTTCGATGGCTGAGACGCTGGAACAGGTCGCCGAGCGCATGCAGGAAGATACCCTGCGTCGGATCGATGGCTACATCGGTGCGATTGAGCCGACCATTGTCATTTTGACCGCGCTGCTTGCCGGTGTGATCTTGCTGTCGGTCATGCTGCCGCTCATGAGCGTCATGTCCACCATCGGTTAAGGGAGGGGACGCAGCATGAGACCCAAAAAGAGAGGTTGGCTGTCCGGTGTGATTGGCGTGTGCGTCTTTGTCGCGGCAGCGGTCTGGATGGTGCAGGGCGTGCGCCAGACGGCCGCATCCTCGGGTGAGGAAGGCCGACTGCTGGCGGAACAGGCCGTGCGTTGTGCGGCGGTGAGCTGTTACGCGGTCGAAGGTGCATATCCTGAGAGCTACGAATATCTCAAGGAACACTATGGCGCGATGGTCGATGAAGAGAACTATGCGGTGTTTTATGAGGTGTTCGCGTCCAACATCATGCCGGACATCACGGTGATCCAGATTGGAGGTCAGTCATGAAGCGGGGCGGCGGCAGCATGATTGCTGCGCTCATTTTGACCTGCCTGTTTGCCATGACGATGCTTTTGACGCTGGTGATGGGTGCCAGAGTTTACCGCGGCGTGCAGCAGCGCGTCGAGGACAGTGCAGCGCAGCGCGTGGGCGTGTCCTACATTACAGCCAAGATTCATGCCAATGACCATGCGGACGGTGTATCGGTGCAGAAGTTCGGCGATGTGGATGCGGTCGTACTGGCACAGGAATACGACGGCGAGCGCTATGTGACCGCGCTTTACGTCTATGATGGTCAGCTCATGGAACTGTTTTGCAGCAATCTGGACGATTTTTCGCCCGCTGAGGGCACACCGATCGTGGAAGCTCAGCAGCTGACCGCACAGGCGGCAGACGGTGGACTGGAACTTGTGTACACCGATGCGAGCGGTCGGACACAGCAGGCGTATATCAATCTGAGAAGTGAGGTGGATGACCGTGCGCAGCAGTAGATCGGGGCTTTTGGTGATTGAGCTTGTGATTGCCGTCGGTGTTTTCGCGCTGTGTGCGGCGATCTGTGTGGGATTATTTGTACAGGCTGATCGCATATCACGTGACAGCGCGGCACTGGGACAGGCTGTGAACGTGTCACAGAATACGGCTGAGCGATATAAGACGGTACAGGGAGATTTGGAGCGACTGGCGCAGGACTTGGACGGCACCTGCACGGAACACGGTGCGCTGGTGCTCTGGTTTGACAGCGATTGGCAGCCGGTACAGGCGGAGGGAGAATACCAGATGACCATTACGCAGCAGCCTGCCGAAGGTTACCGCAAAGCAGATTTGTCTGTGCAGCAAACGGGCAGTGATGAGACCTTGTTTGCCTTGCCGCTCGCGGCGGAGGTGCAGCCATGAGGCGGGGCGGAACGGTCAGCGGCGCAGTGTCGCTGGTGATGATCTTTGCCGTCTTGTGTTTGACGGTCTTTTCGGTGCTCACGCTGTCGACTGCGGTGGGTGAGTCCAAATTGGCACAGGCGACTGCGCAGCACACAGCCGATTACTATGCAGCCGATGCGCAGGCGACTGCGATTGCCGCACAGCTCGGACAGGGAAGCAGAGCGCAGGAGATTGATGGAATTGCGATTGCATATACGAACGACGCAGATGGTCAGCAGGCAATTTTTTCCGTCCCAGCGGGCGAAAATCAGACCCTTTCGGTCATCCTCTTGCTTCAAAATCAAAGCTATGATATTCTTAAATGGGAGCTGACATACAGCGGAGACTGGCAGGCCGATCAGTCGATTGCCGTCTGGGACGGCGGCGCAGCGTAGTGTAAGGAGGAGACTGTTTATGGAACTGATCTTGGAATATCTCGGACGCGCGATGAACAAAAAAGCGTCCGATGTGTTTATCGTTTCCGGTATGCCGGTGTCGTTCAAGATCAACGGTGAGATTGTACCGGAAAATGAGGAAAAGGTCATGCCGGAGCGTGCAAATGAGCTGGTTTCGGCGTTGTATACGCTGGCAGGACGGTCGATGGAACACTTCTTGCAGACGGGTGACGATGATTTTTCGGTTTCGGTCAAGAATCTGGCAAGATTCCGCGTCAGCGCGTATCGTCAGCGCGGTTCGCTCGCGGCAGTCATTCGAACGGTCAGCTTTTCAGTGCCCGACCGGGAACAGATGGAAATTCCCGACGAGGTCATGAAGATCGCCACGATGACGCGCGGTCTTGTACTGGTTACTGGTCCGGCGGGCGGCGGTAAGTCGACGACGATGGCTTGTATCACCGATGCCATCAACCGCACGCGCAGCGCACATATCATTACGATTGAAGATCCGATTGAGTATCTGCATCGTGACGTCAAGAGTATCGTCAGCCAGCGCGAGCTTGCGACCGATACCGACAGCTATGTGACCGCTCTGCGTGCCAGCCTGCGCCAGGCACCGGATGTCATTATGCTCGGTGAGATGCGAGATCTGGACACCATCCGCATTGCCATGACGGCGGCTGAGACCGGTCATCTGGTCATTTCTACGCTGCATACCGTGGGTGCGGTCAATACGATGGACCGTATCATCGACGTATTCCCGCCCAACCAGCAGCAGCAGATCCGCGTACAGCTGGCAATGGTGCTGCGCACGGTGATCTCGCAGCAGCTTCTGCCCACGATTGGCGGCGGCCAGGCACCGGCGTTCGAGATCATGCATCTCAATAACGCGATTCGCAGCATGATTCGCGACAGTCGTATCCACCAGATCGATCAGGTCATTCAGACCTCGGCCGCCGAGGGCATGATTTCGATGGACGAGTCCATTTTGCGGCTGTACAAGGCCGGACGCATTACGGCGGAAACTGCTCTGCGCTGTGCAATGACGCCTGAGCAGCTCGCACGGCGCATGGGACGGTAAATCAATAGAGCACGCACAACCCAGCAGATAGACAGGAGAGAAGAACAGATATGACGACCGAACAATTTGTGCCTTATGAGATGAAAACCAGCATCATCCATATCCTGTCCTATGAGGGCAAGAACTTGGAAGGCTATCTGGAAAACGCATTTTTTAAGGGCAGACGCTATTTTTCCAACCTGACCCAGATGATTTTTCTGGTGGAAGAGCTGCTCGACTCCATGGTATTTCCGCCGCGTGCGACCAGCATGCGCAGTTTTAAGGCGGGAACAGCGCATCGAGTGACGACTGCGCACAAGAGCGTAAACGCAGACAAGCCGATTGCAAGCTTCCGTCTGAGTGTTCTGTTCCGACAGAATGCCAGCTGGCAGGGCAACATTCAGTGGATGGATGACCGTGCGGTCACGCCGTTCCGCAGTGTTCTGGAACTGGTACAGCTTATGGACAGTGTGCTTGGACAGTACGATTCGCAGGAAGAAGAGCCTTGAAAAAAATTTTTTTCAAAAAAGGCTTGACTTTTTGAACGAGTGCATTTATAATAAAATACGCCGCTTGAGAGAGCGGCGCTTGATAGCCGGATTGTGTAATGGTAGCACGACAGACTCTGACTCTGTTTGTCTGGGTTCGAATCCTTGTCCGGCTGCCACTGAAAAGACCGCTGATTCGTTCAGCGGTTTTTTTCTTTTCCTTGCTTAAGTGGATTGCAGGAAACAAAAATTGACTTGCGCACATGCACCGGACGCGGGTATAATGGCGGTACAATAAGGCAAGAGAGGTGTTGCAAAATATGCAGCAGGATATTGTAATTTTTGCACCGCATCAGGACGATGAGATTTTGGGTGCGTATGAGATCATTCGCCAGCAGCCCGAGCATACGTATGTCGTTTTTCTGACCAATGGTGACTATGAAGGTGCGGAAGTGGCAAAAACGCGCTGGCACGAGAGTCGCAAGGCACTGACCCATCTGGGTGTACCCGAAGACCACATGATCGCACTGGGTTATGCAGATACCGGTATGCCGCGTGAGGTTAGTTTCCTGTGGAGACTGTGGCATGAAGGCGATCAGACGCTGGTTCCGTCGCATGTCGGCGCACATACCTATCACCCGGATGGCGGAAAGGAATACCACCTTGCGCATTGGGGTGCACATGCGGCGTATACCCGTCTGGCTGTGCTTGCAGACGTGCGTGGTGTGCTTGAGGATATCCGACCAGGTACGATCTATGTCACGAATGAGGATGATGTACACGGCGATCATGCAGCGGCACCGCTGTTTGTCCGTGCGGTGATCGATCAGATGGCAGACTATACGCCGACTATTTACCGCTATCATGTGCATGGTGGCGATGATGAGCGCTGGCCCAATCGTACCGGTGATGTGTTTGAAAAACCGCTGAATCTGGATGAAAGCCAGTGGGAGAGCCGCGTGAGTGTTCCGGTGGAGAATCAGAAGGATTTTCTGGAAACCTTGGAATCGTTCCAGTCTCAGTGGAGAGATGCGGAGTATATGACTGCGTTTATCAAGAAGGAACAGGTTTTTTATCAGGAAAAGAAATGAATCGTCTTGCGTTTGTCTTTTCCCGCCCGCAGGCGAAATAAAGCTTTCGCCAGCCTTTCTCGAAAGGCTGCAGGTTCTCAGGGCAGCGCCCTGAGTCGTGTCCCGCAGGACACGAAATCCCCTTTTGAAACCCGGCATCCGGCCCGGGTTTCAACCAAAACAAACAAAAGGGAAAGACCGTCCGAAAGGACGGTCTTTCCAGAGATTGCGCGTCCTATGGGACGCGCTTTTATTTTCTCTTTTGGTTGATTTTCGCAAAGCGAAAATCAAGAGGGGATTTCGCCATCTGAGGATGGCGACTTGAGGCTCTGCCTCAAGACTCCGCAAACCTTTGAAAAGGTTTGATCGAAACTTCAATTAGGGGTGCGGTGGTTTACTTTACAATCTTGCGTGCTTCCATGTAATAGCGCTTTTCCTGTGCTTCGCCCATCGAGAAGGTCTTACGCGGCAGGACGCCATCCAGAATGACGCCACGGAACAGGTCTTCCTTAGCCGGGTCAGGCAGCAGGAAGCCCATATTGCGCGCATCCTGAGACAGTTCACGAACAACGTCTGCGCCGTGGATGTAATCGATATGCGACTTGGGGTTCTTCTCCAGGAAATCATCCAGGAAGTTTTGCAGGGTTGCGACCGGCAGCGCCCAAGGCGAGTCGACGATGCACAGGGTGACCTGCTCACCGTGGAACATGCACGGGAAGGACTGGACGTTGGTGCTCGGTGCACTCTTGGGATCGCCGCAGTAAGCCATGCCGCCGTGCAGACGGAAGAAATCGTCCGCAGCCTGGAAGACCTCACGCGGGTGGATGTGGAACAGGACGCGGTGGATGCCCTCGATTTCCAGGCTGTCGTCGTGGATGTTGACGACCTCGGCCAGTACAAAGCGTGCCGGATGATCCTGACGCTCTTCCTCGGACAGACCCTGCTTGATGCGCTCCCAGTTTGCCTTTGCGGTTGCCATCGAGTGGTTACCGTCGCCGACAGCGTAGGGCAGAACGGCGTGCTCGCCGGTCAGGCCATACTTCTTGTTGAAGGTTTCGGGATCGGCCAGACCGTTCAGGCGCTCGATCAGTGCAGCAGTCTCCTTGCCTTCGGGCACGAACCAACCGGACAGATGGCCGCCGTCCAGCATAAGGTCGGTGTCGTATGCCTTGCGGAATGCGTCCTTGTCGGCAAACAGCGGCTCAATGACCTTGCGGTCGGGATCATCGATCAGCAGCATGATGTGCGGCAGCTCGAGCGATGCACCCTCACGGACAGCCAGACGGGGCGGAATGCGCTCGACGACGGTCTTTTCGGTCGGACGGATGAGCGACTGGGAACCAGCCTGATAGTCGTACGCCTCCAGATCGAAGGACAGGACAACGCCGCGGCGCGTGCCCGACTTGGTGGTGCGCTCGACCAGCATCATACCCGGTTCGTACTCGGTCAGCGTGCCGTCCTGCTGATAGCGCAGCATGGCATCCTGAATCTTTGCCGTGCGCTCCTTGACGTCGGGCTGTTCGAGATAGACTTCGGGCAGCGTCAGGCGCAGGGTGGAGGGCGCATCACCGACGATTGCGTCGGCATTGTTCCAGTAATCGGGCTGGGATGTGTATTGGTCACACGCGATAACCGCCCACTTGGACAGGTCGATTCCTTCGCGCGGCATCAGCAATTTTGGCAGCCGGATGGGTGTATACATAAGAAAAAACCTCCAGTATGGGAATTGGCGGCGCACGCCGCCCGGTCTCCTCGAAAGAAAACCGGAAATTGTTACCTCCATTTTAACAGGACAGCGCGATAAAAGCAATGGAAAGCGGGAAAAGTTCTGGTGGGGAAGGGCTGGTTTGACGGCGGCGGCTGGGCATGTTAAAATAAAAATAATGTCGAAGTAAGAGAGAATGGAGAGGAAAAAAGGAGGGGAAAGCATGACGATTGCGGAAATCGCTGCCCGTGCGGGCGTTTCCAAGACCGCTGTGTCGCGCTATCTCAACGACGGATATGTGAGCGCAGAAAAGCGGGAAGCCATTCGTCGGGTAATCGAGGAGACCGGTTATGTGCCGTCCAGACAAGCGCAGATGCTGCGCACCGGACAGAGCGGTCTGATTGGTGTCATTTTGCCGCGTATCAACTCGGAGTCGATCGGACGCATCGTGCGCGGCATTTCGCGTGTACTGGGTGACAGCCGGTTCCAGCTTCTGCTGGCCAACACCGATAACCACGCAGAAAAGGAACTGGAATATCTGGAAGTATTCCGCAAAGGACGTGTGGACGGTATTTTGCTGGTTGCGACCATGCTCACACCGGCACACCGCAAAGCCGTTCGGGAATGTCAGGTGCCTGTCGTGGTTGAGGGACAGTGCCTGTCAGACGCTTCCTGCGTGTATCACGATGATCAGGGCGCAGCGCGTGCGCTGACGAGCGAACTGATTGAAGCGGGATGCCGCAAGATCGCATACTTTGGTGTAACGACACGCGATAAGGCGGCTGGTCTGGCGCGTCGGCATGGTTTTCTGGAGGCGCTCGCAGAGGCGGAGATTCCGGCAGACGATGCGCTGATGCAGACCTGTGATTTCTCGGTCGAGAGCGGCACCGAGGCGTGCCGGAATCTCTTGCAGGATGGGACTGCATTTGACGGTATTTTTTGCGCAACCGATTCCATAGCGATCGGCGCGATGGAAGCTCTGCATGAGGCGGGGATTAAAATGCCGGACGAGGTCAAGGTCGTAGGTGTCGGTCATGCGCGCATCTCTGGAATGGTTCGTCCAAAATTGACAACTGCACACTATTTTTACGAAAAAAGCGGCGAAGAAGCGGCAAGAATCCTGTTGGAGATCATCCGCGATGGCGTGGATATGCACCAGCAGATCAAGCTTGGATACGAAATCGTGCGCAGAGAGAGCACTGGTCACTAGAATCGTGAAAGAAATATCGGCTGTATTCCTGTAAAATGGGATGCAGCCGTCTTTTTTGCATTTTTCACAAATAGATGTGTGCTAAATTGCGCGATTTGCCCGTGAAGCCGTCAAAGTGCGCAAAGTGACCGGGTAAAGTTTGGAAGATATGTCCCATTTACAGAAGAGAGTAGGAGTGCTATTATAATTGCATAGGATGTGGAATCGATTCCACATTACAGGGTGAAAGAAATTTGAAAACTTGAAAGGAGTGTCACGATGGATTACCAGAAGGCAGCCAAGGACGTACTCGCGGCGATTGGCGGCAAAGAAAACGTAGTCTCAGCGGCGCACTGTGCCACCCGTTTGCGGTTGGTCATTGCGGACAACAAGAAGGTCAACAAACAGGCTTTGGAGAACGGTGAGGGCGTCAAGGGCGTCTTTGAGGCACAGGGCCAGTTACAGATCATCTTCGGCACAGGCATTGTAAACAAGGTGTTTGACGCTTTCGTCAAGGAGGGCGGCATCACGGCAGGCAGCAAGGAAGACGTCAAGGCTGCCGCAGCACAGAAGGGCAACTGGTTCCAGCGGTTCATCAAGACCCTGGGCGATATCTTCGTTCCCATCATCCCGGCAATCGTTGCTTCGGGCTTCCTCATGGGTATCATGGATGCCCTGAACTTTATGAACAACAACGGTTTTGCACACATTGATACCGGCAGTTCGATCTATGTGTTTGCAACGCTGTTTGCCAACACGGCGTACACCTTCCTGCCCATCCTGATTGCGTACTCGGCAGCCAAGGTATTCGGCGGTAACCCCTACCTCGGTGCGGTTATCGGTATGATTATGATTCACCCCAACCTGCAGAACGCATGGACGGTCGCAACAGACGGCGTTCAGACCATGCAGCCGGTATTCGGTGGATTGTATGAAATCCCGCTGGTCGGCTATCAGGGTCACGTTATCCCGGTTATGATCGCGGTATGGCTGATGTGCTTTATCGAGAAGCGTCTGCACAAGGTTGTACCCCCGATGTTCGACCTGTTCGTCACGCCTCTGGTCTCGGTTTTCGTCACCGGTTATCTGACTCTGGCAGCGATTGGCCCGGTCTTTACCACCATCGAGACCCACATCATCAATGGTATCCAGTGGCTGATCGCCATTCCGTTCGGTATCGGCTCGTTTGTCATGGGCGGCCTGTATGCGACGACGGTCGTTTCGGGTATCCACCACATGTACACCATTATCGACCTTGGTCAGCTCGGCACCTACGGCCTGACCTATTGGCTGCCTTTGGCATCGGCAGCAAACGTTGCACAGGGTGCTGCTGCTCTGGCAGTTGCGCTGCGCACTCGTGACAAGAAGCTCAAGTCTATGGCTCTGCCGGCTTCTCTGTCCGCATTCATGGGCATCACCGAGCCTGCCATCTTCGGTGTCAACCTGCGCTTCCTGCGTCCCTTCATCGCCGGTTCGATCGGTGGTGCATGCGGTGCACTGTACGCCTCGATCGTTGGTCTGGGTGCAACCGGCACCGGCGTTACCGGCATCTTCGGTATCCTGCTGCACCTGCACCGTCCGGTACAGTACATCATCGCAATGCTGATTGCAGCAGCGGTTGCCTTCGTTCTGTCCTGGCTGTTCGGCCTCAAGCCCGAGCAGATTCAGCCCCAGACCGCACCGGCTGCACCGCAGCAGTCGTCTGAATCCACCCCGGCAGTGAAAGCTGCACCCAAGGCAGCAGAAATTGCAAACGATCTGACCATCACCGCACCGCTGACCGGCAATGCCGTATCGCTCACTGAGACTGGCGACGAGACCTTCGCACAGGAAGTGCTCGGCCCCGGCATCGCTATTGAGCCCACGGTCGGCAAGGTTGTCGCACCTTGCGACGCAACCATCAGCGCACAGATGGGTCACGCAGTTGGCCTGTCCTGCGATAATGGCGCAGAGCTGCTCATCCATGTCGGTGTAGACACGGTAGAACTGGGCGGCAAGTGCTTTACTGGTTCGGTCACCGAAGGCCAGCGCGTCAAGGCGGGCGATACCCTGCTGACGTTCGACATGGACGGCATCCGCGCAGCCGGATACAAGACCATCACCGCAATCATCGTCACCAACGGCGAGGACTTTGCTTCGGTTGATCGTCACTTTGGTACGGTTCAGGTAGGCGATCAGCTGCTGACGCTGCGCCGCTGAACAAGGAGAGTTTTTACATGAGCAATGCATTACAGCGCGACCTGCTGCGTATGGCGGCACGCGTCGAGCGGGAGGACGGCCCCAAGGCCGCTCAGGACCCGCACAGACTGACCTTCCACATTCAGCCGCCGACCGGCTGGCTCAACGATCCGAACGGCCTGTGCAAGTACGGAGAAGACTACCATGTATTCTTCCAGTACGGCCCGTTCGATTGCACGGGCGGTGTCAAGCACTGGGGTCATTGCAAGAGCCGTGATCTGGTGCACTGGGAGTACCTGCCCATCCTGCTCTGTCCCGATCAGCCCTATGATATCCACGGTGTCTACTCGGGTTCGGCTTACATCGAGGACGGCAAGATGTACCTGTATTACACCGGCAACGTCAAGCACGAGGGTGACCATGATTACATCCGCACCGGTCGCGGACACAATACCTGTCTGGCGATCTCTGAGGATGGCGAGACCATGGCGTCCAAGCAGTGCCTGATGGAAAACAAGGACTATCCGGCCGGTCTGACCTGCCATGTCCGTGATCCCAAGGTGTGGAAGATGGACGGCAAGTATTATATGGTGCAGGGTGCGCGCACGCTGGAAGATCGCGGTGAAGTGCTGATTTTCCAGTCCGAGGATAAGATGCACTGGACGCACTGCAACACCATTACCACGCCCGAAGTTTTCGGCTATATGTGGGAGTGTCCCGATCTGTTTGAGATCGATGGTCAGTGGTTCCTGTGCGTATCGCCGCAGGGCGTTGCACAGACCGACGACCGCTTCCAAAATGTTTACGCCTGCGGTTATTTCCCGCTGTATGGGGATTTCCGCGGAGATTGTACGCTGGGTGAGTTCCAGACGCTGGATAAGGGCTTTGACTTCTACGCGCCCCAGTCCTTTCTGGACGGCACCCGCCGCATTCAGTTTGGTTGGATGGGTATGCCCGACGCAGAGTATACCAATCCCACCACGGCGTACGGTTGGCAGCACTGCATGACCGTACCCTGTGTCCTGACGGCAAAGGATGGCAAGATTCTGCGCAATCCGGTTCCGGAGCTGAATGCACTGCACGGCACGCTGCGGCAGTTATCCGTCACACCGGGTGTGAACGAGTCGGTCAAGACCTTTGACCTGCAGTATCAGACCGCAGGCCAGCCGTTTGACCTGACCATCCACGACAGCGTACGCCTGCACTGGCAGGATGGGGTACTGACCCTGTCCGTGCCGCAGGGCGGCGCAGGCCGTACCACGCGCGTTGCGCACTGTGCGGCTCCTATGAGTCTGCGCATTCTGGCGGACACCTCGTCGGTTGAGGTGTTTGTTGACGGCGGCACGACCTGCATGTCCACCCGGTGCTATCCCACGTCCTGGGGGGTACGCTGGACGAGCGGCACAGGTGATGCACAGCTATGGGACATGAAACAGGCATAATCCTATCTTTAATATTTCCCCTGGAAAGCCCGCAAGCGAGTTTGGTCGCCTGCGGGTTTTCTTGTATCCGTATTGTCATCCGCAGGCGCTTGACTTTCATATTCTACGGATGTAGAATAAAGCCAACCTAAGAAGTTCTACAAATGTAGGAGGTGAAGATATGCGTGAGAGCAAACGTCTGCCCGATGCCGAATTGGCCGTAATGCAGGAGGTCTGGAGCGCACCCGAGCGTCCGGTGCCGTCTGCCTGGGTGACCGAACGGCTAGCTGACCGGTGGAAGACAACGTCGGTGCTGACTTTTTTGTCCAGACTGTGCGAAAAAGGGTTTTTACAGTGTGACAAGCAGGGAAAAATGAATGTCTACACGCCGCTCGTCAGTCAGGATGATTATGGAGAGCGCGAGAGCGTCAGTCTGCTGCGCCGGTTTTATCGGGGTTCGGTGCGCGATCTGGTTGCGTCCCTGTCCCACACCGGTGCGCTGACCCGGGAAGACCTGGACGAACTGCGTGATTTTCTGGACGAACAGGGGAGGGATGAGAGATGACGACCATCTTTTGGAATCTCATTCAGGTCAGTCTGACCACTTCGGTGGTGCTGCTGCCTATTCTGCTCCTGTGCGCCGTTCTGCGCCGGCGGTATCCGGCGAGAGTGGTCTGTGCGCTGTGGGTGATCTTTGCCGTCAGACTGCTCGTTCCGGTACAGAATAGTTTTCCTGACGCACCCGTTCAGGTCACACCCCGAACGACATTGGTTGAGGTGCAGAAGACACAGGTAAGTGAGAGCGTCCCGGAGACGAGCGGGACGGAAAACGAACCGGTCATCGCAGAGCCGCAGCCGGTCATCGAGCGTCATTGGGTGCCTGCCGGAACGGCAGTGACCGCTGAGACACAGAAATCCATTGCGTTTGACGAAATTCTGGCGCTTGTGTGGGCGGTTGGAGCAACTGCGTTCTTTGCAGGTTCCATGCTGTCCTATCGGCGGTTTGTGTATCGGGTGCGCCGCACGGCGCGTGATGTGCGCGACCCGGAGCTGCTGCGTATTTATGAGAGCGAGCGCGAACGGCTGGGACTGCGGCAGCGCATTCCGCTGCGGCAGACACCCGAGGCCGATGGGCCGATGTTGGTGGGACTCGTGCATCCGGTTTTGCTCCTGCCTAAGGGCGGCATTCCGCTTGCCGATGCGCCGCTCATCTTACGGCATGAACTCACGCACGCAAAGCATAAGGATGTGCTGTGCAAGATGGTCTTTCTGCTTGCACGGTGCGTGCACTGGTTCAATCCGGTCGTGCATCTGCTCGCGTGGCAGGGTGCACAGGATCTCGAGATCGCGTGTGACCAGTCGGTCGTGCACGGACTGGACACCGATGCAAAGAGACAGTACGGACAGTGTATCTTAAATGATGTCGCACGTCGCATGTATGGCGGCACCATGCTCACAACCAGACTGACGGGAGGAGGAAAAGCCATGAAAACCCGTTTGCAGGCGTTATTTAGCCCCAATAAAAAGCGCCGCGGCGTGGCGCTGATTTTGATTGCTGCCTTTGCGCTGACTTTAGTCGGAGGTTGCTTTGCCGTCACGCCCAAGGGAACGGACAATGCGGCGCTGGAACAGGAAATCCGCACGACAGCCGAGACCTATTTACAGGCGATTGTGGACGGAGATGTACAGACGCTGACTACGGTTTTGCCCAAGGAGGTTTCTGCGTCTCGCACACAGGAGGAAATGCAGAAGATACTGCTTGAGGCCAACCCGCACGTGACGGCGTATGCGGTTTATCCCGATGCCGAGCGGGCAGGCGCGTATGTGGTCAAAAACTGGTCGCAGGCACTGCATAGCTCGCTGGCTGCACCCGATCAGCATACCGTACAGTGGATGCAGTTTATCCGGGAGGATGGCGCATTGAAAGTGGATGTGGACAGTGTGGATGCGGCATGTACCATGCAGCCGACCGACGTGTGCAGCGTGCGCGATCTGGACACCTTCCAGATGCTCTATGGCGATCTGGGTCTGCCTGAAACCGGCCCGGCCATGCTGGATGATGCAGCGGGACAGATCGAAACCCTGCTGGGACTGACCGGTGGACGACTGGAAAAGCAGGGCGAGACCACGTTCCACTATACCTTCTTCAATGGACAGGAGATTTCCATTCTGACCAGACCGGAAGGAGACGGCTGGAAGTTTGACCGCTGGACGGTCGTGCAGAAGGATGCAAAGCCGGTCGAGGCCGAGACGCAGAAGCAGATGGAGGTATTGGCACAGCGCTGGTGTGATGCACAGGTGAATGGTCTCTCGGCAGAGCAGGCAAAAACCCTGCTTGGCACAGATTTACTGGCGATGTTTGATGAGTATGCCAGCTGGTATGGCGACAGTGATGCACAGACACCGATGGAACTGAATAATCTGCCGATCGGTATGACTGCGGACAAAGCTGAATATACGGTCGATGCCGGGACTGGTACGGTGACCGTTCGCGTGCATGGCAAACCGGCAGAGCCGGCAAGCGGAAAGACAACTCGAACCTGGTTCAGCGGCATCACGCAGGTGCAGACGTTATATTTTGGCTGGCAGGAGGATGGTCTGCGTATTATGGATTACACGATCAATCAGGCCATGATTCTGGATAACCCAGATGTCATTTGCTGGACGGCAGATGATGTCATTGGGCTCGGTATGCCTGAGCGTCCTGTGTCTGCTGCTTCGCCCGAAGCGCTTGTCTATATGAATTTCCCGGTTGCTGGCGGACGGTACAATGTGGGCGATGATGCGGTTATTTATGAATTTGCCGACGGCACGATGATCTATTTTCAGTATGAGCCGCAGCACAATCCGGTTGAAGGTTCGGACAGCTATCGTTTAACTGGTGTGGTCGAGCCGGAAAATAATGAGCCGCAGGAACATCTGACGCAGTTTGTACCGGTCATCGAGGCGGCAAATCAATGGGCAGAAGGATATCTGCGTAAAAATGCGCTGTTTCGCTATCCGTTTATGAGCACAGCATTGCAGCAGCAGTTTGTACAGGATCAGGAGCAGCTCGGCAACCATCTGCGTATTTTCTGGAAGATTGGTTGGGGGTCCAGTCCAAGCGTGCGTGATTGGATGCTTCGGGATCTCACCGAGGATGGTGTGACTGTAGTATACCAGCTTACGGCTGGTGGTGAGCAGTATCGCTATGCCGAGCGTTTGACCGTGGGCGAGCAGGATGGCATGCCGATTGTGACCGGATGCGATGTGTTGCAGGCGACTTGGGATGACAGCTTGACGCGCGAGCAGTTTTTGCAGCTGTATCCGGATGATGTGTCTGGATTGATGGTGAACCCGGATATGGAATATATGCGGGAACGTTCGGATAAGTTCCAGACGCCGGAAGACGCGCTGCGTGCGGCGATCGGTATGTTCTATGATGAGAAAACGTATCCGGTGACGCGCGTTGGCGAGCAGATTGTGGTCGGTCAGGGAGTTGACCAAGATCTCAAGGTGACGTTCCCGGATGGTGGAGAGGTCTACATTACCATGCATCAGTTTGTCGATGAAGGCGGGCTGAAGTTATGGAGTGTTGGACGCATCTGGGAAGGAATGCCTGATCATACGACGTAAACCGATGATAAGCAAGAAAAACCGCCCGAGAGGGCGGTTTTTTTGTGGGTAAGTATTTTTGAAATCCGGGGCGGACACCGGATTTCAAAGGAGATTTCGCCGTCTGCGGGCGGCGACCAGGTTTCACCTGGACGGACCAGCCTGCGCGGCTGGACCGCGCCGGGCCGCAGGCCCGGACCCGTTTATGGGCTGCGGTGGTTTAGAGTAGTTCAGCGAAAGAGCGGATATAGCGGTCGGCGGTGTGTTCAATTTCGATTTGATCGAGTGCCGATGCGGGTTCTTCCACCGCAACCGTATAAAATCCGGCAGATTTTGCGCTCTGGATACCGCGCAGGATATCTTCAAAGACGGCGCACTGGTTCGGTACAATGCCCATACGCTCAGCAGCCAACAGATAGATATCCGGGGACGATTTATCGCCGTTCACCTCATGGATGGTGGTGATATTGTCGAACAATCCGGTGATGCCCAGACGATCCAGGCAGGGCAGAACCAGTTCGGGTTCGGATGAGGTTGCCGCCGAGATATGCACACCCTGTGCACAAAGTTTGCGCAGAAATTCTTCGGCGTGCGGTTTGAGCGGTACGCGGTCACGGTAGGCGGCGCGGGCGAGGTCGTACCATTCCTGCATGAGCTGTTCGGGGGTTTCGTCCAGCCCAAAGCGGTCAATGGTATAGCGTGCGGCATCGGCAAAACCGAGATGTGCGATAGACTGTGCATAGTCGGGGAGGATGGGCAGACCGCGGCGGGACAGGAATACTTCATCCACTTCGCTCCACACCCAAAGGGAGTCGAGCAGGGTACCGTCCAGATCGAAGATAAAGCCGGTCAGGTCATTGAGTGTCCGCATGGGATACCTCCGTGAGTTTGAGATGAGAGGAAAGTGTCTGCGCGTCCATCTGGCTCAGCGCATCGATGACCGCGATGTGAAAGCTGCCTGTACCGAGATGTCCGGCTTTCTCAAAAGCGATTTCGCCGGCGGCAGAGATTGCGCCCAGTGCAGCAATCGCGGCAGGTAAATGATCGTCGGAAACAGCTGCGAACGCGGCGCACAGGACGGTGGCGATGCAGCCCATACCGGTGACGCGGGACAGCATTTTGTGACCACCTTCCAGTCGATATAAATGAAAGGCGTTTGCGACAAGGTCGATTTCACCGGTCAGCGCGACCGTGCAGTGATAACGTGCCGCGAGTGCGCGTGCCAGTGCTTCGCCGTCCGAAATGGAAATGGAGTGATCGCTGTCGATGCCGTGCTGGTTGACGTGCATGCCATAAATGCAGGCGGCTTCCGAGCGGTTGCAGCGCAAGATGGAAATATGGACGGTTTCCAGAAGCTGACGCACAGCCGAGGTGCGCAGCGCGGACACGCCCACACCCACGGGGTCGAGCACGACCGGGATGCCCATGCGGTTGGCCTGAGCACCGGCCAGCAGCATAGCGTCCAGCTTGCGCGGCGACAGCTGACCAATATTAAGGACAAGCGCCTGCGCATGTGTGGTCACCGCGTCGGCCTCTTCGGGTGCATCGGCCATGATAGGCGATGCGCCGATGGCGAGGGCTGCGTTTGCGCAGTCGTTGATCGTCACATAGTTGGTGATACAGTGAATGATCGGCTGGCGGTCGCGCAGAACGTCGCACAGCGCACCGGCCTGATATGTAAGATCCATGTGGATTGCCTCCTGTTCTGGTATTTATTATACAAATGTGGAACGGCACCGTCAACCGTGGTTGTCAAGCACGGCATGGGTATGATAGGATAAGAAAAAAGACCGGCGGAGGTGCACAGCCTGTGAAAAAATTGGAATTACTGGTTTCATCCATACTGGCAGGACTGCTCATCGGTGTGAGCGGTGCCATTTATCTGGGAAGCGGAAAGATACCGTTTGGAGCCGTGCTGTTTTCAGTAGCGCTCTTTACCATTTGTACCCGTGGCATGGCTTTGTTTACCGGCCGCGTTGGGTATCTCATTACGCGGAACGATCGAATGGTTTATATTGGGGAACTGCTGGTCATCTGGCTGGGCAACCTCGTTGGATGTGAGGCAACGGCGCTGGCGGTCGCGTATGCAAAACCGGCTTACCGGCAGATGGCGTGCGAGCTGACGACACGCAAGCTGTCTGAGTCTCCAGTGCAGATCTTTCTGCTCGGTGTGATGTGCGGTCTGCTCATGTACATTGCGGTCGATCACTTCCGCACCTGGCAGGGAGATTTCGGTCGGTTTGTCGGCATTTTACTCTGCGTCCCGGCTTTCATCCTTGCTGGGTTTGAGCACGTGGTAGCTGACATGTTCTATTTGATGCTTGGTGTGCAGCAGGGAATGGTTGGAAAGATCATCGTATTTTTGCTCGTTTGTTCACTGGGAAATGCCTGCGGTGCATGGCTGATTCCGCTTTGGGACAAACTGCGCATGAGACAGGGATAGAAAAAGAGGACGTTTTGATAAACGTCCTCTTTTCACATGATTTCGGATGGAGGGTCTTGAGATCGGGGAGATCAGAACATATCGCCCATGTGCTTTGCGGTATTGGTCACCTGATTTGCGGCCTGTTTGACGCTGCGCTTGACAGACGGACTGGACATTGCGCTCGAAGCCATTGCAGAGGCGATTGCGCCGACGGCCATACCGGCGGCCATGCTGGACAGAATGGGGGTCAGTTTCATGTTTTTTCACGCTCCTTTTGCTGTTAGTATGGCGGCGCAGACCGTGATTTAGCCCTTGGAAAATCAGAAAAAATTTACGATGACCTAACAAAATTTCTTTAGTTGCCGAAATTTTACAAAATTTCGAGCAATTTCGTTTGGCTTTTGTAAGAATGGCGGTTTACAGAACCGGGTATTCTAGGATATAATAATACAAACGATAAGTGAACAACTGTAATCAGACTTTTAATCGGAACCCGTGAGTTCCCAAAGTGCCTGAACGATCGAATGAGAGCAAAAATTGTCTTGTGTCACCAGATTTGCACACAAGGCATGGCTTCGTGCGGCTTCTTGCCTTTGGGCAGGAAGCTTTTTTTGTGCCGTAAGCAGGAAAGGAGTATGCCAGTGTTACAGCAGACAGCAGAGATCATGGACGAAGCAGCCGTCCGCCGTGCGCTGACCCGCATCGCGTTTGAGATCATCGAGAAAAATCATGGCAGCCGCAGTTTGCTGCTCGCCGGGATTCAGACGCGTGGCGTACCGCTGGCCGAACGCATCGCAGATAAGCTCGGTGAGGTCGAGGGCTTCCGCCCGCCCGTCCTGCCGCTCGACATCGGCCCCTTCCGCGACGATCTGCCCCACACAGCACCTCCGGTGCTGCCCGACATTCCCGGTCTTGCCGGGTGCACGGTGGTCATCGTGGATGATGTGCTCTATACCGGCCGTTCGGTACGCGCTGCCATCGAGGCGGTTTCCCACATGGGACGTGCGGCTCGCATCCAGCTGGCCGTCCTCATTGACCGCGGTCATCGAGAGCTGCCCATCCGACCCGATTACGTCGGCAAAAACCTGCCGACCTCCCAGAACGAGCGCGTATGCGTCAGTCTGCGTGAGACCGACGGAGAAGACCGGGTGACCATCGTCAAGCAGTCCGGGACTGCCGCGTCAGAGTAAGATTCCAATATAGCAAGTCGATTCTCATAAAAGTCATCAACCAGCGCCGGACAGCCTTCCGGCCCGTGTGAAAGGAGACAAATCATGTCCGTACAAAAACTCGTTGAATGCATACGCCAGAAGAACAACCCGACCGTTGCCGGTCTGGACGCACGCCTGGAGTATATCCCGTCCTTTATCGTATCCCAGTGCGTTGAGCGCTACGGCGAAACCCTGGAGGCGGCAGCGGCTGCCATGCAGCAGTTCAACATCAGCCTGATCGATGCTCTGCACGATATCGTACCCGCAATCAAGCCGCAGGCAGCATACTATGAGCTGCTCGGCCCCAAGGGTGCAGAAGTGCTCAAGAATACCATCGACTATGCGCACGAGAAGGGCATGTATGTCATCGCTGACATCAAGCGCAACGACATTGGCGCAACCGCATCGGCTTACGCTGAGGCGTATCTGGGCTGCACCAAGGTTGGCGACAAGGAGCTGCCGGTTTACAATGCAGATTCCTGCACGGTCAACGCTTACCTCGGCACCGACGGCATTGAGCCCTTCCTGAAGGAGTGCCGCGCACGCGAGAAGGCCATCTATATTCTGGTTAAGACCTCCAACCCGTCTTCCGGTGAGTTCCAGAACCGCGACATGGAGGGCAAGCCGCTCTTTGTTCGCGTAGCAGAGCAGTTTGCCAAGTGGGGCGAGGGTCTGGACACCCCGTCCGGCTACAATCAGGTTGGTGCGGTTGTCGGCGCAACCTACCCCGAAGAGCAGAAGATCATCCGTTCCATCATCCCCAAGGCATATTTCCTCGTACCGGGCTACGGTGCACAGGGCGCGACCGCAAAGGATATCGCAAATGCCTTCAACGATGACGGCCTGGGTGCGATCGTAAACTCTTCCCGCGGTATCATGTGCGCTTGGAAGAAGACCGGCAAGGACGGCGCAGACTTCATGGAGGCTGCACGCGCAGAAGCCATCCGTATGCGTGACGACATCGTGTCCGCTATCCGCTAAACCATTTTTCCCCTTTCCCCATCGTAAAGTTTGCAAGGAGTGACGATAGATTTGAAGAAAGCGTATCTGCTGCTCGCCGACGGTACCCTGTTCGAGGGTAAGGCTGCCGGCTATGAGGGATGCAGCATCGGCGAGGTCGTATTCAATACGGGTATGGCCGGTTATCAGGAGGTTCTGACCGACCCGTCTTACTATGGCCAGACGGTGTGCATGACTTACCCCCTGGTTGGTAACTATGGCATCAACTTCGACGACGGCGAGTCCAAGAAGAGCTGGGTTTCGGGCTATATCATGCGTGAAATGTGTGAATATCCCTCGAACTTTCGCTGCCAGAAGAGCCTGGACGCCTATCTCAAGGAGCAGAAGGTGGTCGGCCTGCAGGGCATCGACACCCGACGCCTGACCCGTATCCTGCGCAACAGCGGCGTTATGAACGGTGTCATCTATACCGAAGGCCACGAGCCCGACGAGAAGACCATCGAGGAAATGAAGTCTTACGTCGTCAAGGACGCTGTTAAATCGGTTACGCTTTCCGAGACCGAGGTACACCCGGCACAGGGTGAGCGCAAGTACCGCATCGGTCTGATGGACTTCGGCGTCAAGTACAATATCGTCCGTGAACTTTGCAAGCGCGGCTGTGAGGTCACCGTCCTGCCCGGTTTCACCAAGGCAGAGGACATTCTGGCTGCCGGTTACGACGGCATCATGCTGTCGAACGGCCCTGGCGACCCGGCTGAAAACGTCGGCATTGTAGAAGAACTCAAAAAGCTCATCGCGTCCGGTCTGCCCATCTTCGGTATCTGCCTGGGCCATCAGCTCATGGCGCTGGCCATCAATGCCAAGACCGAGAAGATGCGCTTTGGTCACCGCGGTGTCAACCACCCGGTCAAGGATCTCGACGAAGACCGCACCTATATCACCAGCCAGAACCACGGCTACGCGGTCGTTGGCGACACCATTGACCCGGCGATTGCACGCGTGCGCTTTGTCAACCTGAATGACGGCACGGTCGAGGGCGTCGAGCACATCGGCAAGCCCATCTTCACCGTGCAGTATCACCCCGAGGTCTGCCCCGGTCCGCAGGATACCTCGTACCTGTTCGACCGATTCCTCGAAAACATTGACAAGCACAAGGGAGGCCAGTTCTAATGCCGCTGAGAAAAGATATCCACAAAGTCATGGTACTGGGCTCCGGCCCCATCGTTATCGGTCAGGCGGCCGAGTTCGACTACGCAGGCACCCAGGCATGCCGTGCCCTGCGTGAAGAGGGTCTGGAGGTTGTTCTGGTAAACTCCAACCCGGCAACCATCATGACCGATAAGGCCATGGCTGACAAGGTATATATTGAGCCGATGACCCTGGACGCAGTCAAGGAGATCATCAAGAAAGAGCGTCCGGACTCCCTGATCCCCAACCTCGGCGGTCAGACCGGTCTGAACCTGGCAATGGACCTGTCCGCTGACGGTTTCCTCGACGAGTACGGCGTTAAGCTGCTGGGCGCAAACCCGGACACCATCGCCAAGGCCGAAGACCGCCAGATGTTCAAGGACACCATGGAGAAGATCGGCGAGCCGTGCATCGCTTCCAAGGTCGTACACACGGTCGAGGACGCAGTTGCATTCACCGAGGAGATCGGTCTGCCGGTCATCATTCGTCCGGCATACACCCTGGGCGGTACCGGCGGCGGTATCGCGTACACCTGGGAGCAGCTGCGCGAGATCGCAGCGACCGGTATTATGTACTCTCGTGTCGACGAGATTCTGGTCGAGAAGTGCATCGCAGGCTGGAAGGAAGTCGAGTATGAGGTCATGCGCGACAGCAAGGGCAACGCCATCACCATCTGTAACATGGAGAACGTTGACCCGGTCGGCGTACACACCGGCGACTCGGTCGTTGTCGCACCCAGCCAGACCCTGTCCGACAAGGAATACCAGATGCTGCGCACCTCTGCGCTCAACATCATCACCGAGCTGGGCATCGAGGGCGGCTGTAACGTACAGTACGCACTGAACCCGAACTCTTTCGAGTACGCAGTCATCGAGGTAAACCCCCGCGTTTCCCGTTCGTCCGCACTGGCATCCAAGGCGACCGGCTTCCCGATCGCAAAGGTTACCGCCAAGATCGCGATCGGCTACGGTCTGGATGAGATCATGAACGCGGTCACTGGCAAGACTTACGCTTGCTTTGAGCCGACCCTTGACTATATCGTTGCCAAGTTCCCGCGCTGGCCGTTTGATAAGTTCGTCTACGCAGACAACTCGCTCGGTACCCAGATGAAGGCGACCGGTGAGGTCATGGCGATTGCACCGTCCTTCGAGCAGGCCATGATGAAGGCCATCCGCGGCGTTGAAATGAAGCTGGACAGCTTCATCATGCCCAAGCTCAAGACTTGGTCGGATGAGGAGATCAAGGCTGGTGTTGCTAAGGTCAACGACGAGCGTCTGCTGGTCATCTGCGAGGCGCTGCGCCGCGGCATCATGACCATTGACGAGATTCACGACATCACCATGATCGACACCTGGTTCCTGCACGGCTACAAGAACATTGTAGACATGGAGCACGAGCTGGCTGAGGCTTCCGAGCTGAATGAGGAGCTGTACCTGCGCGCGAAGAAGATGGGCTTCCTCGACAAGACCATCGAGCAGCTGTCCGGTAAGCAGGTCGGTGCACTCAAGCGCCTGCCGGTCTACAAGACGGTTGATACCTGTGCAGCAGAGTTCGACGCTGAGACCCCGTACTACTACTCGACCTTTGACGACGAAAACGAGGTCAAGCCGTCCACCGGCAAGAAGAAGGTACTGGTTTTGGGTTCCGGTCCCATCCGTATCGGTCAGGGTATCGAGTTCGACTACTGCTCGGTTCACTCTGTCTGGGCACTCAAGGAGCTGGGCTGTGAGACCATTATCATCAACAACAACCCCGAGACCGTTTCCACCGACTTTGACACCGCTGACCGTCTGTACTTCGAGCCGCTGACGCCCGAGGACGTCGAAGGTGTTGTCAACGCCGAGAAGCCCGACGCAGCGATCGTACAGTTCGGCGGTCAGACCGCCATCAACCTGGCAGCACATCTGGAAAAGCTGGGCGTGCCGATTCTGGGCACCCAGGCTTGGTCGATCGACGCGGCAGAAGACCGTGAAAAGTTCGACGAGATCCTGGAAGAGTGCGGCATTCCGCGTCCCAAGGGAGAGACCGTATTTACCGAGGAAGAGGCTGTCAGCGTTGCTGACCGTCTGGGTTACCCGGTTCTCGTTCGTCCGTCCTACGTTCTGGGCGGTCAGGGTATGGAAATCGCATACAGCGAGCAGGATATCCGCGAGTATATGCAGGTCATCACCCGTCATAAGGTCGAGAACCCGGTACTCGTCGATAAGTATATGATGGGTCAGGAGATCGAGGTCGACGCAATCTGCGACGGCGAGGACATCCTGATTCCGGGTATCATGGAGCACTTTGAGCGTGCCGGTGTACACTCTGGTGACTCGATTTCCATGTATCCGTCCTTGCACATTTCGTCCAAGCATAAGGACACCATCATCCGCTATACCCGTGCGCTGGCTAAGAGCCTCAAGGTTCTGGGTCTGGTCAATATCCAGTTCGTTCTGTACAACAATCAGGTCTATATCATCGAGGTTAACCCCCGTTCGTCCCGTACCGTGCCCTATATCTCCAAGATCACCGGCGTTCCGATGATCGATCTGGCAACCCGCTGCATGTTCGGCGAGAAGCTGCGCGACATGGAGTTCGGCACCGGTCTGTACCCCGAGCGCGATTACTACGCAGTCAAGGTTCCGGTCTTCTCCTTCCAGAAGCTGCGTGACCTGGACACCCAGCTCGGACCTGAGATGAAGTCGACCGGTGAGGTTCTGGGCGTTGCCAAGGACTTCAAGGAAGCTCTGTACAAGGGCCTGCTCGGCGCTGGTTTTGCCATGCACAAGAAGACTGGCAAGGTCGTCATTTCCGTTCGTCCGGCTGACAAGCAGGAGGCAATTCCGATCGCTGAGAAGTTCGAGAAGCTCGGCTATGACATCTATGCAACCCGCGGCACGGCCAACACGCTCAACAACGCGATGGTCGCAGCCAACGTGGTTTACAATGCATTCGAGCCCGAAATGCATCCCAACATTCTGGATATGATCGAGAACGGTGAGGTCGATTACGTCATCTCCACCTCGGTCAAGGGCCGTCATCCTGAGCTTGCAAGCGTTAAGATTCGCCGCGCGGCAACCGAGCACGCGATTCCGTGCCTGACCGCGATTGACACCGCAAATGCACTGCTGGAGTGCATGGAAAGCGGTATGGAAATCAAAAACTGCAAGATGGTCGACATTAACGATATCTAAAAAAGAAATCCCGCGTCTTAATAGACGCGGGATTTTTTGCATCGGTCAGTTTGCGGAAGAAGAGAAAATCAGGTCGCGCAGCGGCTCCATCTCGGTGACCCAGCGGCCGGATTGCCGGTTATAGAACTTGGTGTCTGAGTTTACGGCGAAGGGGATACCTGCCGCATCCAGACTGTCACAGAGAAAGGCGGCAAAGGTCATCTGTTCGGACAGGGTGTAGTCGTCTCCGTCGTTGTAATTGCCGGGCATCCAGGCACCGACCCAAGTGGGAATGCCAGTCTGTGCCTGCCAGTCGAGTGCCAGCTGGATTTGATCGAGAACCAGCTGCTTTTCGGCTGCCGTTCCGGTTGTCCACAGCTTTTTCTCATTGGTCTTGCTCGGACCGGCTGCATAGAAATGCCACTCGGCCATCAGATAGCCATTTGCCTGCGAGGGAACCTGAAGCTCGGACAGATAAGCCGGATTGGAGCGCAGACGCGGGGACATCATAATGATGCGGTCGGGATTGGTCTGGCGAATGGATGCGGTCACACGCTCGATCATCTCATTGAGCCGGTCGGGCTGCTGGTTGAGCGCGTCGGTGCACTCGATGAGCAGGTCAAATGACAGCGCATGCGACTTGTCCTGATAGCGTGCGGCAATGGTGCTCCACCACGCCACGACATGCTCGAGATTGCGCTCGGAAGGGTCATTTTTGAAAGCATCCGCCTGATAGGCAAGCACGGGAATGAGTCCGTGAGACAGGCAATCATCGATCTGGCGGTCAAGGCTGGCCAGTACATCCGGGGTCAGGTCATCTTTGACGCGGATGCGCACATGCTTGATGCCAGCTTCTACAAAATCGATGACCGTTTGGGTCTGGTAATTGGCGCGGCCTTCGCTGGTCTTGGACCAGTCCACATCCATGCCGTGTCCGAGCATGCTCTGATACTGTGCAGGTGTGATGGCTTCATCCTGAGACTGGAAGGGAGAGACCGTGGAAGTAGCCGGGGCATCGGGTACGGCCTGTGGTATCATGGGGGAGAACGCCAGAGCGGCAGCGGTGAGCATGCTCAGCGCCGACAGGCGTAATTTCATCGGCTTCATGGGAAACAACTCCTGTTTATAACTGTTTTGAAATCTTTTTGTATTGTAACATATCGGACAGCGGTGAACAAGTGGACGGGGGAGCGGTACGGGATTTCCCGTCTTGCGTTTTGGGTTGTTTTCCAGTACAATAAAAAACAGGAAATCTGTGTTTACAGGAGGATTTAATATGGCGACTCAGGAAATGTGTCGTGTCGTCGGCAACCGGGAGATTGGCGCCGGTCTGTTTGAGCTGACGATGGAAGCACCGGTACTGTGTATGCAGGCACAGCCCGGTCAGTTCGTTCATATCACCTGCGGAGAGGGCAATCTGCTGCGTCGTCCCATCTCGATTTGCAATGTACAGGACGGTCAGATGATCGTTGTTTTCCAGGTCAAGGGTGATGGTACCGCGTGGCTGTCCAAGCGCCGCGAGGGCGATGTACTCGATGTACTGGGTACGCTCGGCCACGGCTTCCGCATGGAAGAGCTGGGTGACCATCCCATCTTCATCGGCGGCGGCATCGGCGTTCCGCCTATGCTCATGACCATGCGTGCAGCTAAGGAAAACGGTGCAAAGCCCGAGGCAATTCTGGGCTTCCGCAATCAGAATGCGGTTATTTTGGAAGATGCCTTCCGTAGACTGGGTGAGACCCACGTCTGCACCGACGACGGCAGCTATGGTGTGCACGGTTTTGTCACCGATGTGCTCAAGCTGCACGTACAGGAAGCAACCGCGATTTGCGCCTGCGGCCCCAAGCCCATGCTGCGCGCCATCGCGGAGATCGCAGAGGCACAGGGCATCCCGTGTCAGGTCTCCATGGAGGAGCGCATGGGCTGCGGCATCGGTGCATGTCTGGTCTGCGCCTGCGAGCTCAAGCTCAAGGACGGACAGGAAGGCGTAAGATACGGCCACGTCTGCAAGGATGGCCCGGTATTTGACAGCAAGGAGGTCGTTTGGTAATGGATCTGCGCGTAAATATTTGCGGGGTAGAGCTCAAAAACCCCATCACGACCGCGTCGGGTACCTTTGGTTTCGGTCACGAGTACGGCGAGTTCTTTGATCTGTCTGAGCTGGGCGGTGTCGGCGTTAAGGGTCTGACTCCGACCGAACGTCTGGGCAATCCCGCACCTCGTATCGCAGAGACTCCGATGGGTATTCTCAACTGCGTCGGCCTGCAGAATCCCGGCATTGATCGCTTCATCGAGGAGCAGATTCCGTTCCTGCGCCAGTACGACACCAAGATTATTGCGAACGTATCGGGCAACACGGTTGAGGAATACTGCGGCATGATCGAGAAGATCTCTGACGCAGACGTTGACCTGATCGAGATGAACATTTCCTGCCCGAACGTCAAGTGCGGCGGTATGGCCTTCGGCACCCAGCCCGAGATGGTCGAGGAAGTTGTATCTGCGGCCAAGAAGTACGCAAAGAAGCCGCTGATCGTTAAGCTCAGCCCCAATGTCACCGACATTACTGAGATTGCACGCGCGGCAGTTGCTTCGGGTGCTGACGCACTGAGCCTGATCAACACGCTGCTCGGTATGCGCATCAATGTCGATACCCGTCGCCCCATTCTGTCCAACATTATGGGCGGTATGTCCGGCCCTGCAGTATTCCCGATTGCCGTACGCATGGTTTATCAGGTACGCAAGGCGGTTGACGTGCCGATCATCGGTATGGGCGGTATTCGCACCGGCCGTGACATTGTAGAAATGATGCTCGCAGGCGCGGACGCAATCGCAATCGGTACCGCTATGTTTGCCGACCCGATGGCTCCTGTCAAGGCGCTCAATGAGCTCAAGGAATATATGATTCAGCACGGCATCGAGAAGGTCACCGACCTGACCGGGGCGGTAGAGGTATGACAACAGTCTATCTGATTCGTCACGCCGAGGCAGAGGGCAATGTATATCGCCGCTGTCACGGACAGTACGACAGTCTGCTCACCGAGCGGGCGTACCAGCAGCTGCCTTATCTGGCTGACCGCTTTGAAGATGTCCTGCTGGATGCCATCTATGCGTCCGACCTCTATCGCGCGCGTCACACAGCCAAAGCCATTGCAGACCGCAAGGGTATGAAGGTGCATGTGCGTCCGGTGCTGCGTGAAATTGCGATGGGTGAGTGGGAGGACAAGACCTGGGCAATCCTGCCTAGAGAAGCCCCCGAGCAGTACGCCAAGTGGCAGACGCGTCCGTGGGAATGTGAAGTTCCCGGCGGTGAGCGTGTTCTGGATACCGGTGACCGTGTGTTAGGCGGTCTGCGTCAGCTTGCGCAAGAATGGGATGGCAAGTCCATCGCGGTGGTCAGCCACGGTTCGGCTATTCGCGGTATTCTGTGTCGGGTACTCGGTTATGAACCCGAACAGATTGGTCAGGTCGGCTGGGGTGACAACACTTGTGTGGCAAAGTTTGAGTTTGACGGCGGTACCATCCGCCCGATTTACTGGAACGATGCGTCCCATCTGCCCGAAGAGCTGTCTACCTTCGCCAAGATCGGCTGGACGAACAGCAGGGGCGTGCCGATGTCGGTACAGGCATGGTTCCGGCCCTATAACCCGGAAAGTGCGGAAGATCGTGCGCTGCTGATTGGATTTGCACGTGAGTTTTACCGCAATGCTTACGGTTCGACCGACATGCTCGACGAGGATGCCTGGATGGCTGACACCGATGCAATGGCTGCAAAGCATGATCGTGCGGTCACGATCGGCATGGTCGAAGATCAGCCGGTCGCGCTGGTGCGCATGAATGTGTGCGACGAAAGCGAACCGGAGATCGGTAAGGTCGGCTCGTTTGTCATCAGCGAAGATTACCGCGGTACCGGCCTGAGCGGTCAGATCTTGGGTCAGGCCATTTCGGTTTACCGCGCACTCGGTAAGGACTATTTATGCGCTTACGTCGCAAAGAATAATGCACGTGCGCACGGTTTTTATGACAAATACGGCTTCCACAATCAGGGCGAAGTGATGAAAGCGGAAGGCCTGCACGATAAGATGGTCAAGAAGATCAAGGTCGAATCGGTCGCAGAGGAATCCGAGGACTTCGTCTGGGAAGGCTAAACAATCACCGCACCCATAACTGAAGTTTGGATCAAACCTTTTCAAAGGTTTGCAGGTTCTCAGGGCAGCGCCCTGAGTCGCTCTCCGCAGAGAGCGAAATCCCCTTTTTGATTTTCGCCTTGCGAAAATCAACTAAAAATAAAAACTCAAGCGCGTCCGCAGACGCGCAATAAAAAAGCGTTCCATCCCTGGAACGCTTTTTTGCTTTTATGGAGTTCTTATCTCATCCGCTGCGCATCCAAATAACCTTGCAAAATGAGTGTCGCCGCAACCGCATCTACATTTTTACGATGCTGCTTGGCCTTTTTGCCCGCCTGATGCAAAATCTGGTGCGCTTCTACCGTCGTCCGACGCTCATCCCATAATACTACCGGCACGCCGGTCTGCTCCCGGATATCCTCGGCCAGCTGGGCGCACTTTTCCGCACGCGGTCCGACCGAACCGTCCATATTCTTGGGATAACCCAGTACAACCGTCTCAATCTTGTTGTCTTTAATGTATGCGACGAGCTTTTCGAGCAGCTTGTCCCGGTTCCATTCGGAAATAACCGACGGGGAACCGGCCAGCAGACCGGTCGGGTCGGAAACCGAAAGGCCGGTGCGCGCGTCGCCGTAATCTACGCCTAAAATCTTCACGCTGTATTCGCCTCCTGTTTGGATCGGTTATCGTTTGTGTGCAATCATTATAACATAGAACGGCGGAATTTGTACATAAAACTCAAAAAATGATGCTTGACTTGCACAGGGGGGACGTGATACAATAATTACACCTATGTAGGTTCTTTTTTTATGCCTGTTTTTTTGAGGCTGAGCCTGCAAAGGGAGGCAATCAAGTCTGCCGGAACACCCGACGGACATAAACACAATTCAAGGAGGTGCCGTTATGCGCGTTAAGGTAACGCTGGCCTGCACTGAGTGCAAGCAAAGAAACTACGATACGATGAAGAACAAGAAGAACGATCCCGACCGTCTTGAGATGAACAAGTACTGCCGCTTCTGCAAAAAGCATACTTTGCATCGCGAGACTAAGTAATCGACGAGAAAGGAAGTACGCTTCATGGCAGAGCAGGAAAAATCCACTCCCGCTGTAAAGAAGCAGACTGACAAGCCGGCAAAGGCCAAGAAGCCCTCGTTCTTCGCGCGAATCGGTAACTGGTTCCACGAACTCAAGGCTGAGATCAAGAAGATCGTTTGGCCGACCCGTAAGCAGACCGTCAACAACACGCTCGTTGTTCTGGCCTGCTGCCTGGTGCTCGGTGTGTTCATCTGGGTACTGGACGCAATTTTCGGCTTCGGTTTCCAGACACTCGTCGGCTTCTTCGCCGCTTGATTTTGAGAGGGGCCGGATACTATGTCAGATGCAGCAAAATGGTATGTGGTTCACACATACTCGGGCTACGAGAATAAAGTAGCCTCGTCCATCGAAAAAGCGGTGGAAAATCGTAAGCTCCACGACCTCATCACCGCTGTCAACATCCCTGTTGAGCGCGTGACCGAAGTAAAGGACGGCAAGACCCGCGAGATCGAGCGCAAGCTCTTCCCGGGCTATGTACTGGTCAAGATGATCCTGACCGATGAAAGCTGGTACCTCGTGCGCAATACGCGCGGCTGCACAGGATTCGTCGGCCCGAACTCCAACAAGCCGCTCCCGCTTTCCGATGAGGAAGTGCTGAAAATGGGCGTGGAGAAGCGAGAAATCGAAATCAATTATCAGCTGGGCGACAGCGTGCGCGTCATCGACGGCCCGCTGGCAGGCTTCATCGGCGTTGTCGATGAGCTCGAGCCCGAAAAGAACAAGGTACGCGTTGTCGTATCGATGTTCGGCAGAGAGACGCCCGTCGAACTCGAACTGGATCAGGTCGAGACGCTGGGCGACTGATCCCTGGACGGTCAGTAATACCGGACAGGCAGTCAACGAGACGCAGAGGATGCGTTTCATGGCAAGTGGGAGAGTCGTCCGACTCGCCAGCCACCACATTTTTTAAGGAGGATACCTCAACATGGCACAGAAAGTAGTAGGCTATATCAAGCTCCAGATTCCTGCGGGCAAGGCAACCCCTGCGCCCCCGGTTGGCCCGGCTCTGGGTCAGCATGGTGTCAACATCATGGCTTTCACCAAGGAATTCAACGAGCGCACCAAGAATGACGCGGGTCTCATCATCCCCGTAGTCATCACGGTTTATGCAGACCGTTCCTTCAGCTTCATCACCAAGACTCCCCCGGCAGCTGTTCTGATCAAGAAGGCTTGCAAGATCGAGTCTGGCTCTGCTGTTCCGAACAAGACCAAGGTCGCTAAGATCTCCAAGGCTGACGTTCAGAAGATCGCAGAGATGAAGATGCCTGACCTCAATGCTGCTTCCGTAGAGGCTGCTATGAGCATGATCGCAGGCACCTGCCGCTCTATGGGCATCACCGTAGAAGAGTAATTTTTCATAAGCTGAAGTTTCACGTTTTTTGACGGCGGACACGGCCGTCTAAGTGGGAGGGAAATTCCCGCAGTACCACTAAAGGAGGATATTATTGTGCGCAAAGGTAAAAAGTATGTAGAGAGCGCAAAGCTGGTAGACCGTACCAAGCTGTACGATCCCGCTGAGGCGCTTGCAACCGTTGTTTCTACCGCTAAGGCTAAGTTCGACGAAACCGTTGAGCTGCATGTAAAGCTGGGCGTTGACTCCCGTCACGCTGACCAGCAGGTTCGCGGCGCGATCGTTCTGCCGCACGGTACTGGTAAGGATGTTCGCGTCCTGGTATTCGCAAAGGGCCCGAAGGCTGACGAGGCTGTTGCTGCTGGTGCAGAGTACGTTGGCGCTGAGGATATGGTTGCTAAGATCCAGAACGAGAACTTCTTCGATTACGACGTTGTCATCGCAACCCCCGACATGATGGGCGTTGTTGGCCGTCTGGGTAAGGTCCTGGGCCCCAAGGGTCTGATGCCGAACCCGAAGGCTGGTACCGTTTCGATGGACGTTGCTAAGGCTGTTAAGGAGTCTAAGGCTGGTAAGATCGAGTACCGTCTGGACAAGACCAACATTATCCACTGCCCGATCGGCAAGGCTTCCTTCGGCGTTGAGAAGCTGCAGGACAACTTCAACGCACTGATGGGCGCTATCATCAAGGCTAAGCCGGCTGCTGCAAAGGGTCAGTACGTCCGCTCCTGCGTCGTTGCGTCCACCATGGGCCCCGGCGTTAAGATCAACGCGGCTAAGGTTTCTGAGTAATTTTTTACTAGAAACTTAAAAAACGTGTTGACAAGGCATGTTTTCCATGCTATAATTTAATAGCTTGGTCAAAGACAGCAGGCAGCCGCAAGGCTTGAAAGGCGTTCCGTCGCCGCCCGCCGAGGTCAGCACGAACAGATTTGATGTTTTGTGTACCCTCTTGTGTCTTTGCACAAGAGGGTACTTTATTTTTGATGGAGGTGAAACAAGATGCCTAACGCAAAGGTTCTGGAAGAAAAGAAGGCTCTGGTCGCTTCTCTGGTCGAGAAGATCAAGAACAGCCCCGCTGGCGTTCTGGTCGATTACAAGGGTATCACCGTTGAGGACGATACCAAGCTGCGCCGCGAGCTGCGCGCTGCCGGCGTTGAGTACGCTGTTGTAAAGAATACCATGCTCCGTTTCGCTGCAAAGGAGCTGGGCTTCGACGCTTTTGAGGAGCACCTGAATGGTACGACCGCTCTGGCGATCAGCACCACCGACGATGTCGTTGCACCCGCTAAGATCCTGAACGAGTATGCTAAGAAGCATGACAACTTCAAGATCAAGGCTGGTTACCTGGAGGGCGAGGCAATCCCGGTTGCCGAGGTCATGAAGCTGGCAGAGATGCCGTCCAAGGAAGGCCTCATCGCTCAGGTTCTGTATGGCTTCAATTTCCCGATCACTCAGCTGGTTATTGCGCTTGACAATATCGCTAAGAAGACCGAGGATGGCGAAGCTCTGGTTTCTACCCTGGTTGCACCCAAGGAAGAGGCTGCTGCTGAGTAATTCAGCATAAATTTCAATTTTTTCTAACTTAAATTTGTAATTGGAGGTTTATACCATGACTGTTGCAGAGATTATGGAAGCTGTAAAGGGCCTGAAGGTCCTGGAGCTGGCTGAGCTGGTTAAGGCTCTGGAGGAAGAGTTCGGCGTATCCGCTATGCCCGTTGCTGTTGCAGGTGCTGCTGGCGGCGCTGCTGCTCCGGCTGCTGAAGAGAAGACCGAGTTCGACGTTGAGCTGACCGACGCTGGTTCTTCCAAGATCAACGTTATCAAGGTTGTTCGTGCTATCACCGGCCTGGGCCTGAAGGAGGCTAAGGAGAAGGTTGACGGCGCTCCGGCAATCATCAAGGAAGCTGCTTCTAAGGAAGATGCAGAGTCCATCAAGGCTCAGCTGGAAGAGGCTGGCGCAAAGGTTACCCTGAAGTAATCTATACTTGTGTCCTTCAAGAGACAGGCTTTATGCCTGTCTCTTTTTTATCTCTCATCCCGCATTTTTCGCATTTCATCGGTCAGGCAGGGGATTGACTCTTGCTCCGCTATGCCGGATATGATAAAATAATAGCAAAGAAACAGGAAAGGGAGATTTTATTATGCTGACTCCGGCAAAAAAGGAATTTATCGAATTTATGATGGCAGCAGATGTGCTGCGCTTCGGCAATTTTGTAACCAAGAGCGGTCGAAATACCCCGTATTTCGTCAACACCGGTAACTACAAGACCGGCCTGCAGAACTCCAAGCTCGGCGAGTTCTATGCAGCTCTGGTCAAGGAGACCGTTGGCGAGGACTTCGACGCAATGTTCGGCCCCGCTTACAAGGGTATCCCGCTGGCAACCTCGGTTTCCGGTGCACTGGCTCGCAACTACGGCATTGACAAGCCCTTCTTCTTCAACCGCAAGGAAGCTAAGGATCACGGCGAGGGCGGCAACATCGTCGGCTACAAGCCCAAGGACGGCGACCGCATCATCATCATCGAGGACGTTATCACCGCTGGTACCGCGATCCGTGAGACCATGCCCGTACTGCAGGGCTGCGCTGACGTCAAGGTAACCGATATGTTCATCTCGGTAAACCGCTGCGAAGTTGGCCAGACCCCCGGCAAGACCGCTGTCATGGAAGTTGGCGAGGAGTTCGGTATCAAGGTACACGCGCTGATCACCGTTCAGGATATCTACGAGTACCTCAAGGAGCAGGGCACCTACGAGGAAATCCTGCCGCTGATGGAGTCCTACATGGCGCAGTACTGCGTATTCTAAACCGGAACAAACAAAAAGTCAGGTTTTTACCTGACTTTTTTGTGTCAATCACCGTTTTATATATAACAAGATCCCCGTGTAAAAGAAAGGAAACGGCTGTATGAAAAAAATGAAAGTTGCACTGATCGGTGTCGGCGATATCAGTAACAAATATGTCGATAACCTGAAACAGTACCCCAAGATCGTTGAGATCGTGGGATGCGCTGCACGCGACTACGAGAAAACGGTCAAGCGTGTGCAGGAACTGGGCATTGACCACGTTTATGAATCGGTCGATGCGCTGCTGGCTGACCCGGAAGTCGATGTTGTGCTCAATCTGACCGTTCCCGAAGTGCATGCCAAGTACAATCTGGCAGCCCTGCGCGCAGGCAAGCACGTTTACACCGAAAAACCGCTCGCGGCAACCTTCGCCGAGGGCAAGCAGATCATGGATCTGGCAGCAGAAAAGGGGCTGACGGTGTGCTGTGCACCCGATACCTTCTTCGGCAGCCGCCTCCAGACCATGCGCGAGCAGATTGACGCAGGAACCATCGGACGGATTACCGGCGGCGAGGTGTCCATGCTGTGTCATGGCTGGGAATTTGTGCATCCCAATGTTGCGTTCTACTATCGTCCGGGTGGCGGTCCGACTTTGGACATGGGCCCTTATTATCTGACTGCTCTGGTCTCGCTGCTCGGTCCGGTGGAAGCGGTCACGGCAATGTCCGGACGCTCGACCGAGACGCGCTATCTGCCGCTCATGGATAAGACCGTACCGGTCGAGATCGATACCCATGTTACCGGTGTGATGCGCTTTGCGTCGGGTGCGATCGTCACCGCAACCTTTAGCTTTGATGTGTGGGATTCCATTCGTCCGCGTATGGAGCTGTACGGCACCGAAGGTGTGTTCATCATGGCAGAGCCAGATTCCAACGGTGGCCCGAATATCTTCGGCGGCGACCTCTGGCTGCGCCGCAAGCAGGATTTCCGTTGGGGCAAGATGCCGCGCCCGGAAGGTGTGAACGATATCCCGTTCGAGACCGTTCCGTGCGACCGTCCGTTCAATGAAACCGGTCATGACCGCAACAGCCGCGGCATCGGTCTGGTCGATCAGGTTCTGGCCATTCAGGAAGGCCGTCAGGCACGTGCCAACGGTCAGATGGCGCTGCATGTGCTGGAAGTGCTGGAGGGTCTGGTCAATGCCGCACAGGAAGAAAAGTGGGTGCGCATGACCACTACTTGCGATCGTCCGGACGCGCTGCCCACCGATTTTCTTCAGAAGTAAATAGAAAACCGCCCGAAAGGGCGGTTTTTTTATACTATTTTGGCGCAACTGCGGCAAATAGATCACACCATGCCTGCGGCCAGACACCAGTCGAAAGGTAAGACGCAAAGTTGAGATCATGGTCGGCATTGGGATAGAGCTGGACGGTCAGATTATCCTTTCCCAACGCAGCAAACTGTGCCTGTATGTCTAGTGTATCCTGTACGGGAACGTTGGCATCCGCTTGCCCCTGAAAAATGACGATGGGAAGGTCTAACTCGGTCAGCATGTCCCGGTTGGGCGTAAAGTGTGAATGGGCATGGAACCAGGCACTTGTCAGACGAACCGGGTAGTTTTCTGCGAGCCATGCGTCGTCGCTGCGGGCGATGGCATCATAGAGCGCCTGCCGCGAAGGTGCGAGCAGGGCGGCAAAGTCTGAGGCGGTCAGCTGGCCGTCTCCGTCTGCATCTAGTTCTGGGAATGCAACCTGCTCCAGTCCCAACGCAGGACGCACGCCGTACCGATCGTTTTCATACTCGGCTTGTGAGACCCTTCCATCACCGTCGGCATCAAAATACAGGCAGTAAGTTACCATGCTGCTGCCGCCGGTTTGCTGCCAGTCGAGTACCTGCTGCATGGTGCCGTTGACATATCCGGCCAGCAACAGACCATCGACCGGAACAAGCTGAGCAACCTTGGGGGCAATCATGGTACCTTCCGACCAGCCGAGCAGATAAATCGGACAGTCGTGCAGACGGGAGTCTGTGCGCAGCGCACGGACGATTGCGGCGACATCCTGCACGGAATGTTCGGGAAGATAGGTTTGGTATGCTTGCGGGTCAACGGTATGATAAAAAGGCGGCGTATCACTGGCAGTCACGCCGCGGGTGCTGTAACTGAGAAAAGCGGCGCCAACCTCATTGAAGCCGCTTGCAACCAGATCAAAGTAGGAAAATGTCGCATCGGCTGAAAGCTGGCGGGTATTTTGGTTGGTGTTGGGGCCGGAGCCGTTGACATAGATGACCAGAGCACGCGGCGACTGGTCGGACGGCAGATATAGTCGGCCTTCAAGCGGATATGCGTCAAAAGAGGGAATGGTGAGGGCTTCGACTGTGCCCGTGGCAGCGGGTGAGGCTTGCGTGACTGGCGGCAGATCAGCGCTTGAGGATAGTGCAAGCAGACCGGCTGCCAGAAGCGAGAGCGCAGCAAACATAGGATATGACCTCCTTGCAACTCAGCAAAATTTTCGACCGATGATTCGAGCGAAGACCAGATAGATCACCAGCATCACCAAAATCTGGAAGCACAGGAAAAAGTACAGGGCGGTGCTGAAAAACAGGGCGAAAAAGGCGGTGATGTAGGTCAGAACCATGGTCGTCCAGAATGCCAGACGTGCCGACTGTCCGGCAATATACTGGTTGCGTTCGTCCATGTCGCGCACCTCGCTGGCCTTCAAACGCTTATCATCGTGCAGCAGGCTGCGGGTGCGCCAGAAGATTCCCAAACCTGCCCCCAGCATACCGGCAGAGATGCCAATAAAGGCGCTGAAGGTATCGGAATTTTGCAGGATATTTGCAGTATTGCGGCAGATGATGCCGGCGATCAGGACGCATAAGGCGACAAGACTTTCGATCAGACCAAAATACATGGTAAAACGCTTGCGCGCAGCGTATGTCAGAGTCTTCATAGATCATTCCTCCTCGAATAAAAAAATATCTTCAATGGTGGTATCAAAATATCGTGCAATCTTGTGCGCGAGCAGGAGCGATGCATTGTAGCGCCCGTTTTCCAGGGAAATAATGGTCTGTCGGGTGACCGATACCGCGTCGGCCAGTTCCTGCTGGGTGATGCGTCGCAGCGCACGCAGTTCCTGAATGCGGTTTTTCACAGGGGACAGTCCTCCTTTCAAAGTAAAGCTTACTTTACTTATAGTATAGCGTGCTTTACATAAATGTCAAGGGTGCTTTACAAAAATGCGGCAAAAAAAGAAATGGACATGTCAATATGACATACGCCGGGTGGAAAGGCCGGTGGAATGTGCATATCATGGAGTAAACGGTCGTTTAGAAATGGAGGAATGCAATGATCACAATGAAGAATTGGCAGGTGCAGATGCAGAACCCGCAGGATGCACGGATCGGTTATCAGGGCGAAAATCTGTCGCGTACGCTCAAGATTTTGGTCGATGTGCCGGGGAACTGGCAGTATAAGCTGGATCTGTGCAACCAAGAGGGCAAGGCAAATGTGCTTGCGCTGGAAAAACAGGAAGATGTGCTCTCGGTCGAACTGATACGTGCGCATGTGGCGGTCAGCGGGTTGTGCCGCGCACAGGTACGCGGTTTGGACGGAGAACGGGAGTGCAAAAGCAATATTTTCTATCTGGATATTGGCCCCAGCATCAATGCGCTGGATGAGTTTGAGCCGCTCGAGCCCGACGAGTTCGCGCAGATGGAACAGACGCTGACCGCACATGCCGCAACCGCGCAGAATGCCGCGACGCAGGCCGGTGCGTCGGCAGATCAGGCTGCCGCATCTGCGGGACAGGCCGAGCAGGCCGCAACGCTGGCACAGCAGGCGACGGTCAATCCACCCAAGATTCAGAACGGAACCTGGTGGGTGTTCGATGGTGTTTCCGGTGCTTACAAGGACAGCGGTGTGCAGGCACAGGGCCCGCAGGGCGCGGCCGGTGCGCCGGGTGAGAAGGGAGAAAAAGGCGAGAAAGGTGACAAGGGCGATCCGGGTGAACCGGGTGCAGACGGTCGGGATGGCAAGGACGGCATCAACGGTACCAATGGCAAGGATGGTGCAGACGGTGCTTCGTTCACCATTCGTGCGCGATACGATACGCTCGAAGCCTTGCTGCAAGCGCACCCGACCGGTACAGCGGGTGAAGCCTATGCGGTGGGCACGGCCGAAAACAACACCATCTATAACTGGTCGGATGAATTTGCCTCTTGGCAGGATCTCGGACAGCTCAAAGGCCCGCAGGGCGATCCCGGTCCAACCGGTCCGCAGGGACCACAGGGCGAAAAAGGCGATCCGGGTGAACAGGGCGCCAAAGGTGATAAAGGTGATCCCGGCGTGCAGGGAGAAAAAGGTGATCCGGGAGAGCCGGGTGCCAAGGGCGATAAAGGCGACCCGGGAGACCCGGGTGCGACCGGAAAAGACGGTGTGAGCGCTTATCAGGCGGCACAGTCGGCCGGTTTTTCGGACACCGAGCAGGCATTTAACACAGCACTTGCAGCGGTGGGGAATAAACTCAGCCGTCCGACGCTGGTTTCGGTCAGCCTTCCCGCATCGGGATGGACGGGCGAGCAGGCACCGTACACCCAGACGGTTGCCTGTGCAGGCGCGACGACGGATACGTCCAAGACCATCCTGACCGCATGTCCCAATTGGGCGGATGCCGACCAGATTGCAGCGGTAGCCGATTGTCGGGTACTGGCAACCGCACAGGGAGCGGATACCCTGACGTTTACGGCCTATCTGGAAAAACCGTCCAGCGATCTCAATTATCAGGTGGAGGTGCAGACGTTATGATCTTGAATCCGATTTTATCCGGTGGCGGCGGAAGCGGGGCACAGACCGTGGTCGGCACGTGCACGCTGGAGGACACGTTTGGTCAAACGCAGTCGGTACCGATCTATCAGGGTTTTCCGCCGCTTGACATGGTCGCGGTTTTTAACACAGCTTATGATGTTGAGCAGACCAATGCGGAGACGGCAGAGTATATCAACTGGGCCGCGCTGGAGTCTGGCGACTATGTGTTCTATCGCGGCGTACAGGATGGCGACCGTTTTCGGGAGAAGATGATTTGATGGAACAGAACGTTCTGACCAGTCTGCTCAGCCTGATCGGTACGCTGGTGGGCACACTGGGAGGCATTTTGGTCTCCCAGCGTCTGACCAACTTCCGTCTAGAACAGCTGGAACGCGAAGTACGTGAACACAACAATTTTGCACGGCGTATGCCTGTGGTGGAAGAGCAGATTCGGGTTGCAAACCACAGGATTGCCGATCTGGAACAAAAAGCCGAACGAAAGGAGGGAACGATGTGAAAGAGAGGCTGATGAGACTGCTGGATGTGAAGTCGCTTGTCACATTTGCGCTGATTGCGGTTGTGTGCATTCAGGCCATTCGCCGGAATGTGGATATGCCGTCTGAATATGTCGCATCCATCGTGACGGCGATCGTAACCTATTACTTTACCAGAAAGGATGACAACGATAAGTGACCATTCAGACAAAGGCGTGCAATCGTGTCAATTACGGCGGTACACGCGCTGCAACCCGGTATATCGTCGTACATTACACATCCAACCGGGGCGACACGGCTAAGAATAATGTTGATTACTTTGCGCGGGAAAATGTGGGCGCAAGCGCGCATTTTTTCGTCGATGAGAAGGAAACCTGGTCGAGCGTACCCGAAGCCTGCGTAGCCTGGCACTGTGGTGCCAAGAGCTACCGGCATCCTGAGTGTCGCAACAGCAACGCGCTGGGTGTGGAAATCTGCATGAACGACAAGCAGGGCAAGGTGCGTCAGGCGAGCATTGACCGTGCCGTGCTGCTCGTGCGTGCGCTCATGGCCAAGTACGACATCCCGGTCGAACGTGTACTGCGTCATTATGACGTGACCGGCAAGCACTGCCCGGGGCCGATGGTCGATGACCCGGCATTGTGGACGGCATTTCGTGCCAAACTGACCCAAACCGAACAAGAGGAGGAAGACGATATGCGCTATAAGTACTATGACGACATGCCCGATTGGGCACAGCCGACCGTCAAGAAACTGATGGACAAAGGATACCTCAAAGGCGAGGGGGACGGCGTGCTCAACCTGAGCGAGGACACCCTCAAGGTGCTGGTCGTGGGCGACCGCGCTGGCCTGTACGAGGCCTGAAAAACTGCGGTATAAAAATTTTGCAGGATTTTGAAATTTATGCTTGACTTTTCCGGCTGTACTCGGTATAATAATCATCGTCAGCTACGGCAGACAACCTGTACAGCCGGATTGTGTAATGGTAGCACGACAGACTCTGACTCTGTTTGTCTGGGTTCGAATCCTTGTCCGGCTGCCACTAAAGACCACTGAGAAATCAGTGGTCTTTCTATTTTCCACCAAAAAAAGTCGCACATACTTACAAATTTTGACCATTTCAAGGCTGGAAATCTGGCCGCAGAGTGGATATAATAGTAGCTGTTGAAAAATTTTTGATTGTTCCTATCTTCAGGAGGCATTATGGTTAGAAACGATTTAAGAAATATTGCCATCATCGCACACGTTGACCACGGTAAGACCACCCTGGTCGATCAGATGCTCAAGCAGGCGGGCACCTTCCGCGAGAACCAGGTCGTAGAGGAGCGCGTCATGGACTCCAACGCCATCGAGCGCGAGCGCGGCATCACCATTCTGGCAAAGAACACGTCGGTACATTATAAGGACACCAAGATCAATATTGTCGATACCCCGGGCCATGCTGACTTCTCTGGTGAGGTCGAGCGTATCCTGAAGATGGTAGACGGCGTTATTCTGCTGGTCGATGCGGCAGAAGGCCCCATGCCCCAGACCCGTTTCGTTCTGCAGAAGGCACTCGAGTTCGGTCACAAGATCATCATTGTCATCAACAAGATCGACCGTCCGGACGCACGTCTGAACGAGGTTGGCGACGAGGTTCTCGAGCTGCTGCTCAACCTCGACGCAAACGACGAGCAGCTGGACAGCCCGATCATTTACTGCTCGGGTCGTGACGGCACGGCTTCCATGTCCCCGACCGTACCGGGCACCGATCTGGTTCCGCTGTTTGACCAGATTCTCGAGCACATCCCGGCACCCGAAGTAGATACTGAAGGCCCGATGCAGATGCTGGTATCGTCCATCGACTACAACGAGTACGTTGGCCGTATCGGTATCGGCCGTATCGAGCGCGGCAGCATCAAGGTAAACCAGCCGGTTACCGTAACTGACTACCACGAGCGCGTCAAGCCCTACAATGGCCGTATCGTTTCGCTGTACACCATCGAGGGTCTGGCACGTAAGCCGGTCGATACCTGCACCGCAGGCGACATCGTTTGCTTCTCTGGTATTGAAAACATTACCATCGGTGAGACCCTGTGTGCACAGGACTGCGTCGAGGCGCTGCCTTTTGTTAAGATTTCCGAGCCGACCGTTGAGATGTACTTTATGGTCAACGACAGCCCGTTTGCAGGTAAGGACGGCAAGTTCGTCACCTCGCGCCACCTGCGTGAGCGTCTGTTCCGCGAGCTGCTGAAGGACGTTTCGCTGCGCGTCAGCGAGACCGAGACCACCGATGCATTCCGCGTTTCCGGCCGTGGTGAGATGCACCTGTCCATTCTGATCGAGAACCTGCGCCGCGAAGGCTACGAGTTCCAGGTCGGCGCACCCAAGGCGCTGATGAAGGAGATCGACGGCGTCAAGTGCGAGCCGATCGAGCGCATGGTTGCAGACGTTCCGCAGGATGCACTGGGTTCTGTCATGGAGAAGATGGGCGCGCGCAAGGGCGAGCTGGTTACCATGAATCCCCAGGGCGACCGCATGCGCGTTGAGTTCCTGATTCCGGCACGTGGCCTGTTTGGCTACCGCAATGAGTTCCTGACCGATACCAAGGGCGAGGGCGTTCTGTCTTCGGTCTTCCACTCCTACCAGCCGTACAAGGGCGAGATTCAGAAGCGTAGCATGGGCAGCCTGATTGCATTCGAGACCGGTGAAGCAATTACCTACGGTCTGTACAACGCACAGGAGCGCGGTACGCTGTTTATCGGTGCCGGCACCCCGGTTTACGAGGGCATGGTTATCGGCTGCACTCCCAAGAGCGAGGACATTTCGGTCAACGTCTGCAAGAAGAAGCAGCTGACCAACACCCGTGCATCCGGTTCGGATGACGCACTGCGCCTGATTCCGCCGCGCCAGATGTCCATCGAGGCTGCACTGGAGTTCTTGGGTGAGGACGAGCTGCTCGAAGTTACCCCGAACAACCTCCGCATCCGCAAAAAGATCCTTTCTAATCAGCTGCGTATGAAAAAGCTGCATAGCTGAGGATAAATTTTGGTTAAATTGTGCGCAGATTAAGCTTGAAAAATGAGCACATTTCCGGTATCATCATAAGAGCAAATAAATCCGACCATTTGTGAATCAAATGGTCCAGGAAAGGAACTTGTTCATTATGAAAAAGAATGTTATTTCGTCTGCGCACGCACCGGCTGCGATCGGCCCCTACTCTCAGGCCATCGAGACCGAGCAGTTTATCTTTACTTCTGGTCAGATTCCGCTGAACCCCAAGACCGGCAAGATCGAGGGTACCACCATTGAGGAGCAGGCTGAGCAGGTTATGCAGAACCTGAAGGCTGTTCTGGCTGAGGGCGGTGTCGGCATGGACCGCATCGTCAAGACCACCTGCTTCCTGGCTGATCTGGCTGATTTCGCAGCATTCAACGAGGTTTACGGCAAGTACTTCCCCGAAGGTGCACCGGCTCGTTCCTGCTTTCAGGTCGCAGCGCTGCCGATGGGCGCAAAGCTGGAAGTTGAGTGTGTTGCAGTCAAGTAAAATCGCGCAATACAAAAAGACCACCCGAAAGGGTGGTCTTTTCTGTTTATTCTTTGGTTTCGTAGTCGCGGGTCATGGCATGCAGCAGCGTCTGATAGATTTCCTCAGCGTGTGCGCGGAAAGTCTTTTCCAGCAGAGATGCCTGCTCGGCGTTTGCTGCGTGCATTTCCAGTGCAAATACCTCGTCGATGCCCATGCGTACCAGATAATCGTTTTCCTGTACGGCTTCGCTGTGGGTCGAGATGACCGCATCGCGGTGCGCCTGCCGTACCACACGCAGCGCCGAGCGCTGTGCGGCCTCGCGGACGGTGTAGGGAAGGCGGTTCTCGAACGCTGCCAGCGCTTCCCGGCCTTTTTTGCTGATCTGATAGGTGGTATCGGCACAGGGATCGGCAATCGAGATGTGACCGGTCGCAACCAGTTCGTCGAATGCCTCCTTGAAGTCAAACCAGGTAAAGCCATCATCACACCAGGTGCACACGTCGAGCATGATCTCGAAGGTCGCGGGATCGGGCAGATAACACATCGAATATAGAATAAGGAACTTCACGTCCTCTTTTGTTTTGATAAAACCATAGCGGGCCATGGCGTGTCCTCCTTGCGCTCATAGTCAAATACAGTATACCACGTTTTATCGGGCAGGGGAACGGGCAGAATGACAAAAAGAGACGGGGAAAAAACGGTTGCAAACAGACGTTCGTTTGTGCTATGATATAGGGTGAAAAAGAACATCTAGCGCATCTGCGCGCAAAGGGGAAGAAAACGATATGTCCCAAGTCACCATTCAGCCTGCCACACTGGCAGATGCTGACGAAATGCTTGCAATTTATGGCCCGTATGTGACCAACACCACGGTTTCCAGCGAATATGAAGCACCTTCCCATGAGGAATTCTGCCGCCGCATCGAAACCTATACCAAGACCCTGCCCTGGCTGGTCTGCCGGATTGACGGACGGGTTGCTGGGTATGGCTACGCCTCGCCCCATCGTTCCCGTGCAGGGTATCAGTGGTCGGTCGAGACTTCGATCTATGTTGCCCCTGATTTTCATCGTCAGGGTGTCGCGGCAGCGCTCTATCGCGCGCTCTTTTCGCTGCTCGTTCGTCAGGGCTATTACAATATCTTTGTCGGTATCACTTCGCCCAACGAGCGCAGCATCAAGTTCCATACCGCGATGGGATTTACCATCTCGGGTGCATATCAGAACAGCATGTATAAGTTTGGACAGTGGCGCGATGTGCTCTGGATGGCCAAGAGCCTGCGTCCGCATGAGATGGCACCGGTGCCGACCGTGCCTTTCCCGGAGATTCGGGACGAAGCGCAGACCAAGGCCGTGCTGGAGGCGCAGGCCAAGACTGTGCGTCTGGACGAGACCGTCCGCGTACACGGCGCGTAATGCAGGCGTAACAGGCAGGAGGTGAGACCGCGATGCCCAAGTCATCGGCGGAGAAACCGAAGAAAAGCACAAAACAGGAAAAGAAGAAAGATGTGCCCGTGCACACTGACCACCGAACGCGCATGCGTGAGCGTCTGGTGCAGCAGGGCTTTGACAGCTTGCAGCCGCATGAGGCGCTCGAGGTCTTGCTGTACTATGCCGTGCCCAGACGCGACGTCAACCCCTTGGCGCATCGCTTGATTCGCACCTTTGGCGGCTATCATCGCGTGTTCGAGGCTTCGATCGAGGAACTCAAAAAGGTGGATGGTGTGGGCGATCAGGTTGCACTCTATCTATATACCCTGGGTGCACATGAGCGCCGCTGCGACCGCAGCCGCACCATTCAGCAAAATTCCCGTGCGCAGTTGGATACGGTCGAGCGCATGGCCGATTATCTGCGTCCGCAGTTCAAGGGACTGCGGCAGGAGATTGCGGTTTTGCTGAGTCTGGACGCGGCACGCCGTCCGATCAGCTGTGATTTGCTGTGTCATGGTGCGGTCAGCGCAAGCGAGGTCAGCGTGCAGGCCATCAACGAACTGGCCATGCGCCATAAGGCCGACAGCGTTGTGCTCGCGCACAATCATCCGCGCGGCCCGGCGCGTCCGTCACAGGCCGATATCCGTACGACCGAACAGCTTTGGGCCTTGCTGCGCGGTGTCGGTATCGATCTGATTGAGCACCTGATTTTCGGAGAACATGACTTTGTCTCCCTGTCCGAGTGCGGATTTTTTGCAAAATACTAGGAGGAACATCCCCTATGCCAAAATTTCAGGTAGTCAGCCCATACCAGATGGCGGGCGATCAGCCCACGGCGGTTGCAGCCCTGTCTGCCGGTGTGGAAAACGGTCTGACCGAGCAGACGCTGCTCGGCGTTACCGGTTCGGGTAAGACCTTTACCATGGCAAACATCATCGAGCGCACCCAGCGCCCGACGCTGGTGCTTGCACACAATAAGACCCTTGCAGCGCAGCTTTGTTCCGAGCTGCGCGAGTTTTTCCCGCACAATGCGGTAGAATTTTTCGTTTCTTATTACGATTACTATCAGCCTGAGGCCTATATTGCCTCGACCGATACCTATATCGAGAAGGATTCGGCCATCAACGAGGAGATTGATCGCCTGCGCCACTCGGCGACGAGTGCGCTGTTTGAGCGGGAAGATGTCATCATCGTGGCCTCGGTCTCGTGTATCTACTCGCTCGGTGACCCGATCGATTACAAGAACATGGTCATTTCGCTGCGTCCGGGCATGACACGCGATCGCGACGAGCTGCTGCGCAAGCTCATCGAGATTCAGTACGAGCGCAACGACATCGCATTCGAGCGTAACCGTTTCCGCGTGCGCGGCGATGTAGTTGAAATTTGGCCGGCATACGCGGAAAATATGGCCTTTCGTGTGGAGTTCTTCGGGGACGAGATCGACCGCCTGTGTGAGATCAATCCGCTGACCGGTGCGGCCACCCGCGATGTGCAGCATGTCGCCATCTACCCGGCAAGCCACTACGTCACGACCAAAGAGAAGATGGCACGCGCAGTCGAGGAACTGGAACGAGAACTGGACGAGCGGGTCAAGTGGTTTGAGGAGCATGGCAAGCTGGTCGAAGCCCAGCGCATCGCCCAGCGTACCCGTTATGATATCGAAATGATGCAGGAAATCGGCTTTTGCAGCGGTATCGAGAACTATTCCCGCGTGATTTCTGGCCGTGAACCCGGTTCGGCACCCTTTACCCTCATCGATTATTTCCCCAAGGACTTCCTACTCATCGTCGACGAGAGTCACGTGACTCTGCCGCAGGTGCGTGCCATGTATCACGGCGACTACGCACGCAAAAAGAGCCTGATTGACAACGGTTTCCGTCTGCCGTCGGCCTTTGATAACCGTCCTTTGAACTTTGAGGAATTTAACGACCGCATCAATCAGGTCATTTACGTCTCGGCGACACCGGGCGACTACGAGCGCGAGCGCTCGGGTCAGATCGTCGAGCAGGTCATCAGGCCGACCGGTCTGCTCGACCCCATCATCGAGGTGCGCCCGGTTGAGGGTCAGATCGACGACCTGCTGGGTGAGATTCATGCCGTGACCGCACGCAAGGAGCGCGTATTGGTCACGACGCTGACCAAAAAGATGGCCGAAGACCTGACCGACTATCTGGAAAATGCCGGTGTGCGCGTGCGTTATCTGCACCATGATGTCAAGACCATCGAGCGCATGGAGCTGATCCGCGATCTGCGTCTGGGTCTGTACGACGTGCTGGTCGGCATCAACCTGCTGCGTGAGGGTCTGGACTTGCCCGAAGTCTCTCTGGTTGCCATTCTGGACGCGGACAAGGAGGGCTTCCTGCGTTCGGAAACCTCGCTCATCCAGACCATTGGCCGTGCGGCGCGAAATGCCGAGGGTCGTGTCGTCATGTACGCGGATACCATCACAAATTCTATGCGCCGCGCCATCGACGAGACCGCACGCCGCAGAGAAAAGCAGATGGCGTTTAACGAGGCGCACGGCATCGTGCCCAAGACCATCCAGAAGAACGTCCACGAGATCATTGAGATTTCGTCCGAGAGCAAGACGCCCGGCAAAAAGCGCATGAGCAAGACCGAGCGCACGGCCGAGATCGCCCGTCTGACCCGCCAGATGAAGGAGGCGGCAAAGCTGCTCGAGTTCGAGCTGGCAGCTGAGCTGCGTGACCAGATCAAGGCACTCGAGAGCGGGAAATAGAGAGAGGAGGCGCAGACATGCGCTTGTATACGCTGGTCGAGGAGCATGCAGCCGACCCGACATTCGTCTGTGAGCATGGACTGAGTTTTTATCTTGAGACCGAGCGCGAGCACCTGTTGTTCGACCTCGGACAGAGTGAACTGTTTTTGCGCAATGCGCACACGCTGGGACTGGACATTGCTCGTGTTGACCGCGCATTTTTGTCCCACGGACACTATGACCACGGCGGCGGACTGTCCGTCTTCCTGAGAGAGAACGATCACGCGCCGGTCTACGTCCATGCCCGGGCATTTGAGCCGCACTTTTCGCGCAAACCCGAGGGCGTGCGGCCAATCGGCTTAGACCCTGAACTGGCGCACCATCCGCGTTTGGTTCCTACCGGGGACGTGTACGAGGTCAGCCCCGATCTGCTGCTGTTTTCCGATGTGACCGGCACCGAATGCCAGTCCGAAGGCGGCAAAAACCTGCTCGAGCGGGTGGGCGATGCCTATGTACCCGACGCTTTTGCCCATGAACAGAGCCTGATTGTGTACGACAAGGGCAAATGCATCCTGTTTACCGGCTGTGCGCATCGCGGTGTGGTCAATCTGGTGCAGCGTGCAGCCGAACACGCCGGACGGATGCCCGATGTCGTGGTGGGCGGCATGCATCTGTACAGTCCCAGCCAGAAGAAGAGCGAACCGGACGAACTGATTCGCGCGGTGGGCGAGCGGCTTGGCAAAACCGGCGCACGCTACCTGACCGGACACTGTACCGGTGAGCATGCTTACGCGGTACTGCACGATATGCTGGGCGATCAGATCGGATATCTGCCCGCAGGCAGTCAGGTCGACCTATGACGAGAGGGGAGAGACAGATGAGAACCATTCACGCGATGTACTGGAGTGCGACCGATACGACCAAGACGGTCGTGCGCACGATTGCGCAGACTTTGGCGCAGCATGCCGGAACCGATTACCAAGTTTTCGATTTTACCCTGCCTGCGTCCCGCGAGACGGTCAAGACTTTCGGCCCGGATGACCTGGTCATCTTTGGCACACCGGTCTATGCCGGACGTGTGCCCAATCTGCTGGTCAAGTATTTACATACGGTGGTAGGCGGTGGCGCGCTGGCTGTGCCGGTCGTGCTGTTCGGCAACCGCAATTACGACGACGGTTTGATGGAACTGCGCAACATTTTAGAAGAAGATGGATTTCATACCATCGCGGGTGCAGCCTTTGTCGGAGAACACGCTTTTTCGCGCACCCTCGCAGCCGGACGGCCGGACGCGGATGACCTTGCCGAGGCGCGTGCATTTGCGGGCGCAGTCTGGGAGAAACTGACCGCAGGAACCTATGTCACACCGGTGCAGGTTGGTGGTCAAGATCCCGTCCGTCTTTACTATACGCCCCGCGACCGTGCGGGAAATCCCATCAACATTTTGAAAGTGAAACCCAAAACCGACCCGGATCAGTGCGACGGCTGCGGTATCTGTGTGAACGTTTGCCCGATGGGCTCGATTGACAAGAGCGACCCGTCGCTGGTTCCCGGTGTCTGTATCAAGTGCTGTGCCTGTGTGAAGAAATGTCCCACCGGCGCGAAATATTACGACGATCCCGGATATCTGTACCACAAGGAAGAGCTGGAACTTGGCTACGCCCGCAGAGCGGACAACGCCACCTTTGTGTGAGCGGATATCGATGCGAAAGGAAGATCTATGCAAGAGCAAATTTATATCAAGGGAGCGCGAGAACACAACCTCAAGAATGTGGATATCGCAATCCCGCGTGATAAGCTGGTGGTTTTTACCGGCCTGTCCGGTTCGGGTAAATCCTCGCTGGCGTTCGATACCATTTACGCCGAGGGCCAGCGCCGTTATGTCGAGTCGTTGTCCTCCTATGCGCGTCAGTTCCTTGGACAGATGGAAAAACCCGATGTGGACTACATCGACGGTCTGTCCCCGGCTATCTCCATCGACCAGAAAACTACCTCCAAGAACCCACGCTCGACGGTGGGCACGGTTACCGAGATTTACGACTACCTGCGTCTGCTCTGGGCGCGAATCGGCACACCGCACTGTCCCAAGTGCGGCAAGGAGATTCACCAGCAGACCATTGACCAGATTATTGACCAGCTGATGAGCCTGCCTGAGGGCGCCAAAATGCAGATTCTGGCACCGGTCGTGCGCCAGCGCAAGGGCGAACACGTCAAGGTGCTCAATGACGCCCGTAAGTCGGGCTATGTCCGCGTGCGGGTGGACGGCAATCTGTACGATTTGTCCGAAGAAATCAAGCTGGAGAAGAATAAAAAGCACTCGATTGAAGTTGTGGTCGACCGTGTGGTCGTGCGCCCGGACGCACGCTCGCGTATCACCGACTCGGTCGAGACCGCGTCCGCACTGTCGGGCGGTCTGGTGCTGGCTGATGTCATCGGCGGGGAAACACTGACCTTCTCCCAGAATTATGCCTGTGAGGACTGCGGTATCTCGATCGAAGAGCTGACGCCGCGCATGTTCTCGTTTAACAATCCCTATGGTGCCTGCCCGACCTGTACCGGTCTGGGCATCCAGATGAAGATTGACCCCGACCGTATCATTCCCAACCGCAAGCTGTCCATTGCCGAGGGTGCCATCCGGGCATCGGGATGGTCGAACGCCGAACCCGGCTCGATTTCGCGTATGTACTATGATGCGCTGGGCAAGCGATTCGGGTTCACCATGGACACTCCGCTGTGCGACTTCTCCGAAGATGCGCTGGACGCGCTGCTGTACGGTACCAAGGGAGAACCGCTGGAACTGTCGGTCAAGCGCTTTTCGGGCAGCACGATGAGCCAGCCATTCGAGGGCATCATCAACAATCTGGAACGCCGCTATCACGAGACGAACAGCGATTACATGCGTGCCGAGATTGAGGACTGCATGAGTGAGATTCTCTGCCCGGACTGTCACGGCCATCGTCTCAAAAAAGAGATTCTTGCGGTCACAGTGGGCGGTCTGAACATCGCCCAGTACTGTGAATTGTCGGTCACCAAGGCATTGGATTTCATGCATAATTTGGAACTGACCGAGATGCAGCACAAGATCGGTGATCGTGTCATCAAGGAAATCTTGGACCGTCTGGGATTTTTGCAGTCGGTCGGTCTGGAATACCTGACCCTGTCGCGTGCTTCGGGTACGCTGTCGGGCGGCGAGAGCCAGCGCATCCGTCTGGCGACGCAGATCGGTTCGTCGCTCATGGGCGTGCTGTATATTCTGGACGAGCCGTCCATCGGTCTGCACCAGCGCGACAACGACAAGCTGCTCGATACGCTCAAGCGTCTGCGTGATCTGGGCAACACATTGATTGTGGTCGAGCACGATGAGGACACCATGTACGCTGCCGACCATATCGTCGATATCGGTCCGGGTGCAGGCGTGCATGGCGGTGAAGTCGTGTTCCAGGGTACGGTCGACGAGATGCTTCAGGATGAAAAGTCCATCACCGGTGCGTATCTGTCGGGCAGACGGTTCATTCCGGTGCCCGAGGTGCGCAGAAAGGGAAGCGGCAAGTGGCTGACCGTGCGCGGTGCGGCGGTCAACAACTTAAAGCACACCGATTTCTCCATCCCGCTCGGCACGCTGACCTGTGTGACCGGTGTGTCCGGTTCGGGTAAGTCGTCGTTCATCAATGAGATTCTGTACAAGAAGCTGGCCGCTGATTTGAACGGTGCTAAGACCCGACCGGGTGCGTTTGACTCCATCGAGGGCATGGAAAATCTGGACAAGGTCATCGATATCGACCAGTCGCCCATCGGACGCACGCCGCGTTCCAACCCGGCAACCTATACCGGCGTGTTCAACGACATCCGTGACCTGTTTGCCTCGACACAGGATGCCAAGATGCGCGGCTACGGCCCCGGACGATTCTCGTTTAACGTCAAGGGCGGCCGATGCGAGGCGTGCACGGGCGACGGCCTGCTCAAGATCGAGATGCACTTTTTGCCCGATATCTACGTGCCCTGTGACGTGTGCAAGGGCAAGCGATACAACAAGGAAACCCTTGAAGTGCGCTACAAGGGCAAAAATATCTATGAAGTGCTGGATATGACCGTGGACGAGGCGCTGATCTTCTTTGAAAATGTGCCCAAGATCGCACGGCGGCTGCAAACCATGCAGGACGTTGGCCTGGGTTACATCAAGCTCGGCCAGTCGTCGACCACACTGTCGGGCGGTGAGGCGCAGCGCGCCAAGCTGGCAACCGAGCTGTCCAAGCGCGCGACCGGCAAGACCATCTACATTCTGGACGAGCCGACCACCGGCCTGCACATTGCCGATGTGCATCGTCTGGTAGACGTACTGCAAAAGCTGGTCGACACCGGAAACACGGTCGTGGTCATCGAGCACAATCTGGATGTCATCAAGACCGCTGATTATATCATCGACCTCGGCCCTGAGGGCGGTGACGGCGGCGGTGAGGTGGTTGTTGCCGGAACACCGGAGGACGTTGCTGCGTGCGAAACGTCTTACACCGGAAAATACCTCAAAAAGATGCTCGAACGCGACCGCAAACGCCGCGAAGCCGAATAAAATATCAGTTCTATATCAAAGACCGCTTTTTGAAGCGGTCTTTTTCTTTGAAGTGCCAAAAGCTCTAAAAAATGTGTGCAGTTTACGGGAACGCATGCGGGCTGCGTGTTCGTGCTTACAGCATATAAAGACAAACTTTAAGACGTCTTTTCTGCGTTTCATGGATACAGGGCAAGAAAGGACGGCAAAATATGTTGAGATTTCATGTGTTTTCTGCTATGATAAGTCTGAATAAGAATACTTCGAGGGATAACCATGAAAATGAAACGATGGGTGACCGCCAAACCCAACTTGGAAACCGTGCGGTCACTGGCACGCAGCTGTGGTTTTACGCCGCTTGCTGCCGCCGCTTTATGCGCGCGCGGGATTGACACCCCTGAGGCTGCCCGCGCCTTTCTGGAAACCGATCCCGCAAAGCTGCATGATCCAATGCTGCTGCCTGATATGGCCAAAGCGCGGGATACCATTCGCCGAGCGATCGAACAGGGAAAGAAGATCGCAGTATTCGGCGACTACGACGTGGACGGCGTGACTTCCACTTGTGTGATGACGCGTGTGCTGCGCAGTCTGGGTGCTGATGTGCGCCATTACATTCCCGACCGCCTGAGCGAGGGCTACGGCCTGAGCATGGGCGCGATGGATCGACTGGCGCAGGACGGCATCGGACTGATCGTCACAGTGGACTCGGGCGTTTCGGCGTTCGAGGAGATCGCCCGCGCCCGCGAACTCGGCATGGAAGTGGTCGTGACCGATCACCACGAATGCCGGGAAGAACTGCCCGATGCCAACGCGGTCGTCAACCCCAAGCGTGCCGACAGCACCTACCCGTTTGCCGAGCTGGCAGGCGTCGGTGTGGCGTTCAAGCTGGCGTGCGCACTGGCGGGAGACGGCCAGCAGCGCGCCGTACTCGAACAGTACGCCGACCTGGTCGCACTGGGCACGGTGGCTGATGTCATGCTTCTGGTCGGGGAAAATCGTATTATTGTCGCAGCAGGTCTGCGCCGCATGGCAGAGACGCAAAACGTTGGTCTGTCCATGCTGCTGCACGAGTCCGGACAGCAGGGCAAGCGCCTGACCGCTTCGACCATCAGCTTTATTTTAGCCCCGCGTATCAATGCCGCAGGCCGTCTGGGTCATGCGGACATGGCCGCAGAACTGTTTCTGACCGACGATCCGCGCCGTGCACAGACCTTAGCCATGGCGCTGTGCGAGCAGAACAAGCAGCGGCAGGCGACCGAAAACCAGATTTTGGAACAGGCCTTGCAGAAACTGCGCCGGGAGTATGACCCGCTGGAAGATCAGGTCATCGTGCTGGCCGGAGAGGACTGGCACCACGGTGTAATTGGTATTGTCTCGTCGCGCATCTGCGACCGCTATGCCTGCCCGACCGTGCTGATTGCACTGGAGGACGGCATTGGCAAGGGTTCGGGACGGTCGGTCAAGGGCTTTAACCTGTACGAAGCGCTGTGCGACAGCGCACCGCTGCTCGAGCGCTTTGGCGGACACGAATTGGCCGCCGGACTGACCATCCGCGAGGAAAATATTCAGCAGTTCCATGAGAATATGGAGGCCTGGGCGCGGGAGCATGTCAACCCGCAGGAGCTCATGCCCATTTTGCACATTGACTGCCCGATTGCACCCGAGTTTATCTCGACCGAGGCCACCCGTGGGCTGGATGTGCTCGAGCCGTTTGGCATGGGCAATCCGCAGCCGGTCTTTTCCATGTGCGACCTGCTGGTCGAGGAGATCACGCCCATTTCGTCCGACCGTCATGTGCGTCTGACACTGTCCAAGGACGGTCAGACCTATACCGCTATGCTGTTCGGTACAGGACAGGGCGGATGCGGCTTTGCACAGGGCAACTATGTGGACGCGGCATTCTGTCTGGAGATCAATGAGTACCGCGGACGGTGCAGCGTGCAGCTGGTCATCCGTGACATTCAGCTGAGCACCTGCGAGGTTATGGCCGACCAGAAGATTTTGAACCTGTACAATCGGTTCATGTCCGACGGTGCGCTGACCGCACGCGAAGCCCGCGTACTGCTGCCCGAACGGCGTGATCTGGTCGCGGTCTGGAGACATATTTTAAGCCGCAGCGAGGACGGCTGGCTGTCGGTGCCCGACGGTGCGCTGTCGCGCCGGGTGTCGTGGGAGAGCCGCCGCGAAATCAACATCGGCAAGCTGCTGGTCTGCCTGGACGTGTTCAGCGAGAGCCGTCTGCTCAGCTATCACTTCCGGGAAGGACAGCTGAATATTGTGCTAAAACATATCGAGGGCAAGGCTGATATTTCCAAGTCGGTCGTCCTCAAGACCCTGCAATCCATGAGCAAGGACTGCAATACGATGCAGGGCAGTGTGATTTGAGAATAAAGGAAGTGTCAAAGTTATGAGCGCTCCGATGAAAAACAGGATTGATTTTCTGATCGAGCGGGTGGAAAAGCAGAACCCCTCGGCCAATGTCAAGAAGATCCGTGCCGCCTATGAGTGCGCGGCACAGGCGCATGAAGGTCAGAAGCGCCGCAACGGCGAACCCTACATCATCCATCCGGTCGCGGTGGCTGAGATCATCGTGGAGATGGGACTGGATACCGACTCGATCTGTGCCGGCCTGCTGCACGACTGCATTGAGGACACCGAGTTCGGCTATCGTGAAATTGAGAATAAGTTCGGCACTTCGGTTGCCGAGTTGGTAGACGGCGTTACCCGACTGGGTATGCTGCGCTATTCCAAGGAGCAGGAGCAGTTTGAAGATCTGCGCAAAATGTTCATGGCGATGGCCAAGGACATCCGCGTTATCCTCATCAAGCTGGCCGACCGCCTGCACAATGCACGCACTTTCCAGTATCTGCCCGAGCGCAAGCAACGCGACAAGGCACTCGAAACCATGGAGATCTACGCGCCCATCGCGCACCGACTGGGCATGAGCCGCATCAAGTGGGAGCTGGAAGACCTGTGTCTGCGCATCCTTGACCCGATTGGTTATCAGGAAATCGTGGACGGACTGGAACAGCAGTCCGAGCGATACGAGGATTTCCTCGACCACATCAAGGAGAGCATCTCGCTCAAGCTCAACGAGGCCGGTATCCGTCACGATATCTCGGCGCGCGTTAAGCACATCTACTCGATTTATCGCAAGATGTACTCCCAGCACAAGACCATGAACGAAATCTACGACATCTGCGCCGTGCGCGTCATCGTAGACACCGTGGCCGACTGCTATAACGTTCTGGGCTATGTGCATGACCTGTATAAGCCCATTCCGGGACGATTTAAGGACTATATTTCCACGCCCAAGCCCAACGGCTACCAGTCGCTGCACACCACGGTTATTGGCCGCGATGGTATCCCGTTTGAAATCCAGATCCGCACCGCGGAAATGCACAAGATGGCAGAATACGGTGTCGCGGCGCACTGGAAGTACAAGCAGGGATTGGATAAGGTGGGCAACGAGCAGGCGTTCTCGTGGATTCGCCAGCTGCTCGAAGCCCAGCAGGACACCGAGGCAGAGGACTTCATCAAGGCCATCAAGGTCGACCTGTTTGCCGATGAGGTATTTGTCTTTACGCCCAAGGGTGACGTTGTCAACATGCCCGCCGGTGCAACGCCGATCGATCTGGCTTACGCCATCCACTCGGCAGTCGGCAACCGTATGACTGGTGCCAAGGTCAACGGACGCATTGCACCTATCGACAGCCAGCTCAAAAACGGTGATATCGTCGAGATTCTGACCAGCAAGGAAGCGCACGGCCCCAGCCGCGATTGGCTCAAGATCGTCCGCACCACCGAGGCACGCAACAAGATCAAGCAGTGGTTCAAGAAGGAATGCCGTGAGGAAAATATCATCAAGGGCAAGGAAGATCTGGACCGCGAACTGCGTGCAAACCTGCTGTATAACGGTTTTTATGAGAATGAGGAAGTCATTCAGAATACCCTGAATAAGTTCAGCTATCAGACCATCGACGAGATGTATGCAGCGCTGGGCTACGGCGGCATCACGCTGACCAAGGTGCTCAATAAGGTCAAGGATGAGGTCGGACGCGTACGCCGCGCCGCCGAACGTCTGGAGAAGGCTGAGCAGATGGCCAACCAGACCCAACAGCAGCCGCAGAAGAAGAATAAGCACAGCGATTCGGGCGTTATCGTTGAGGGCATTGACAACTGCCTGATTAAGTTTGCCCGCTGCTGTACCCCGATTCCGGGCGATGATATCATCGGCTTTATTACGCGAGGCTACGGTGTATCTATCCACCGCCGCGACTGCGTCAACGTGCGCATCAACGAGGAAGACAAGGACCGCAGCCGTTGGGTCAATTGCTGGTGGGACGAGGATCTGCTCGAGCGCAACAACAAATTCTCGACTGCACTGCAAATTTCCACCCGCAGCCGCACCGGCGTGCTGGCTGATATTGCCGTGCTGCTGGCACAGGCCAAGGTCAATGTACGTGACCTCAACGCACGTGATCTGGAAGATGGCTATGGTGTGATCAACGCAGTCATCGATGTCAGCGGCGTGCGTCAGCTCAAGCACATTATGACCCGTATCAAGAACACAAAGGGCGTCGTCGATGTCGCACGTATCACGAGCGATACCGGACGCTGAGGAGGAAACCAAATACCATGCGAGCACTCATTCAGCGTGCAAAAGACGCGTCGGTCACGATTGACGGCGCAGTGCACGGCAGTATTTCGCACGGCCTGCTGATTTTGCTGGGCGTGTGCGAGGGCGACACCGAGGCCGAGGCCGATTATCTGGCTGACAAGTGTGTCGGACTGCGTATTTTTACCGATGAAAACGATAAAATGAACCTTTCCTGCGCCGATGTCGGCGGCGGACTGTTGGTTGTGTCCCAGTTTACCCTGTACGGCGACTGCCGCAAGGGCAAGCGCCCGAACTTCATGCGTGCCGCCCGTCCGGAGACCGCGATTCCGCTCTATGAGCGCTTTCTGGAGCGCTGCCGCGCGAGCGGGCTGCCGGTTGAGACCGGCGAGTTCGGCGCAGATATGAAGGTCAGCCTTGTCAATGACGGCCCGGTCACCATCTGGATGGATACCGCCGAAATGCGCGGCTGATCGAACACCCCACGAGCTGGAGGAAAACATGAAGATTTTACAACTGTGTGTCGGCATGGTCGGCACGAATTGCTATATTTTTTACGATGAAAACACCATGGAGGGTGCGGTCGTCGATCCGGGCGATAACGGTCCGGCCATCGTGAACGCTGCCAAGGAACATGGGGTCAAGATCACCTGGGTGCTGCTCACCCACGGTCATTTCGATCACATTCTGGGCGTTAAGGACGTTCTGCGTGAGACCGGCGCCAAGCTTGCCATCCACGAGGACGACCTGTGGATGCTGACTCCCGAGGCACTGTCCGCCTCGCTGCGCCGCTTTGGCCTGCCCAGCACTGCATACGAGGGAATCAAACCGGACATCTTAGCCAAGGAGGGCACCCAGATTCAGGTGGGCGGCCTGACCGTCACCTGGCTGCACACGCCCGGTCATACTCCGGGTTCCAGCTGCCTGCGCGTCGGTGACGTGTTGTTTACCGGCGACACCCTGTTCCGCCACGAGTGCGGACGCTGCGACCTTGAGGGCGGTGACTTTTCGCTCATGCTTAAGTCGCTGAAGCGTCTGCATGACCTGCCCGGTGATATGCATGTGCTGCCCGGACACGAGGGCGCTTCCACGCTGGAAGAAGAACGCCGCATGAACCCGTATATGCGTCAGGCGGTCGGCAAATGAATTACACGCTGATCGGACATGACCTCATACACGCCGCTGAGGAGATGCTTTTTCAGCTGCTCCCGGCGGCGCTGTTACGCCGTCAGGAGGATGACGGCACGGACGACTTCTGCTGTTCGGCGCTGACCGAGCGGGACGGCGTGATGACCGTACAGACCGAGACCCGGCTTGCAGGCGTGACGCGCACGAGTACGCGCACGGCTGAGAGCACCGGACTGGACGAGATGGCGCGCAAGCGTGCACTGTCCGAGATCGTCAAGCTGGGCATTTATGACACGGTTGCACCCGGCTTGCAGACACCGCCCGACTGGGGCGCATTGACTGGTGTACGGCCGGCCAAGCTGGTGCGCTCGCTGCTGCACCGCGGCATGACCCGCGGACAGGTCGCAGAGCAGTTCCGTGACCGCTATTTTGTCTCGCCTGCGCGTACTGCACTGGCGGTGCGCTGTGCCGCGTATGCCGAACAGGCGCTGGACGGACTGGGAGAGGACGAGGTCTCGCTCTATCTGGGCATTCCGTTCTGTCCGTCGCGCTGTGCCTATTGCTCGTTCGTGTCCAGCTCGATCGAAAAGTCTGCCGGACTGATCGAACCCTATGTCGATGCGCTGTGCGCTGACGTGCAGGGCACCGGTGCGCTGCTGCGCGAGATGGGCAAGAAGGTCACCTCGATTTATATTGGCGGCGGCACGCCCACCACGCTGTCGGCCGACCAGCTGGCGCGTCTGATGGACGTGACAGCAAAAGCAATGGATTTTTCCGCGCTGCGTGAATATACTGTGGAAGCAGGACGTCCGGATACCATCACCCCGGAAAAGCTGCACGCCATCCGTGCAGGCGGTGCCGACCGCGTGTCCATCAATCCCCAGACCATGAACGACGAAGTGCTTGCACGCATTGGCCGCAGACACTCGGCGGACGATGTGGTGCGCGCCTATGAGCAGGCGAGAAGCGCCGGTTTCCGGGTCATCAATATGGATACGATTGCCGGACTGGACGGCGACACGCCCGAGAGCTTTGCCGAGACCATCACAAAGCTCATCGCACTCGACCCGGAGAATATCACCGTGCACACGTTGGCAATCAAGCGCGGCGCAGACCTGTCCGACCGGGCGGGCAATGCCGCACAGCATGACGCAGTGCGCCAGATGCTGGACTTTGCCATGGAGCACCTGCCGCGTGCAGGATACGGCCCGTACTACCTCTACCGCCAAAAGTTTTCGGCTGGTGGATTTGAGAACGTTGGCTGGTGCAAGCCGGACACCGAGAGCTTTTACAACATTGCGATGATGGAAGAAATCCAGACCATCCTGTCCTGCGGCGCAGGCGGGGTATCCAAGCGCGTAGACCGGGACACCGGACGCATCACACGATTTACACCGCCCAAGTACCCGCGGGAATATCTGGAAGCCGGCGAGCGCATCCAAGCCGGAAAACGCCGGTTACTCCGCGAAAGTGAGGACTAACACATGCTGAAAACCTACGACCTCGCGACGCTGAATGCCCGCGCAAAGAATGACCCCAAGGGATTCATCGAGGAGAGCGAAGCCGCATACTTAAAGCAGATCGACGACACCGCCGAGCTGCTCGGGGAACGGCTGGCCGATCGTCCCATTTTGCTGCTCAACGGCCCGTCGTCGGCTGGCAAGACCACGACCGCTGACCGTCTTTGCCGTGCGATTGAGCGCCGGGGCATTCGCAGCCAGCGCATTTCCATGGACGATTATTACCTCAGCCGCGACAGCTATTCCATGCCCTATGACGAGGAAAACGACGTGGTTGACCTGGAATCGCCGCTGTGCATGGATTTGCAGCTTTTGAGCGATCATCTGCACCGACTGGCCAAGGGTGAGGAAATCCTCGTCCCGGCATTTGACTTTGTGACCGGACGACAGACGCTGAACGTAACGCCCATGCGCCTTTCCAAGGACGAAATCGTCATCATTGAGGGCATTCACTCGCTCAATGATGTCATTACGGGCGGTTTGGAAGAGCAGTCGAGCTGTGTGTACCTGTCGATCGAAGCACAGGTGCAGGACGGACAGGGCGGACGGTTTACGCCCGAGGTGCTGCGCTTTGCCCGCCGTGCGCTGCGCGACGCGCATTTCCGCAGTGCATCGGTGGTCGAGACCATCAGACAGTGGCTGTCCATCCGTCGCGGCGAGCGGCTGTATATCGCACCTTACCGCCATCATGCCGAGTTCACCATCGACACCTATCTGCCCTATGAGAGCAATATCCTGTATCCTGCACTGCGGGAGACCTTGACCGAACATCTCGATGCACTGGAAAAGGCCGACCTGCGCGAAGCATACCGCGCAGCGACGCTGTTTGAGCCGATCGATTACCTGCCGTACATTCCGGAGGCATCGGTGCTGCACGAGTTTATCGGATAAATCAAACGGGTATCCCAATGGGATGCCATGGCCTGAGACGGGCCGAAAGGGCCCTGCGAAAGGAGAAGTCAAAAATGGATCATAACGTTTCGATGCTGCTTGAAAAAATCAAGGTTGTCGCCGAACAGACGCGCACGGGTGCAGTTAAGGCTGCCGATCGTGCAGGCAAGAAAGCGGGAGAGATGGCACAGGCAACCCGCCTGAATTTGCAGATCTTTGACCGCACGACCGAGTGTGAAGTGCTGTACAAGGAGATCGGCAAGGTCATCTATGACATCCATCAGGGTGCAGAGACCGACGAGGACGTGATCGAGCGCAAGCTTGCACAGCTCGATGTACTTCAGGGTGAGATCAGTGAGCTGCGTGACGAGCTCGGTGCACTCAAGACTGTATGTACCTGTGCGCGCTGCGGCCGTCAGTGCAGCCGGGACGATGCTTACTGCGCGGGCTGCGGCAGTCCGCTGTAAGCCCGGAAACCAGAAAATCGTAACAGAAAGGGCGTGCAACATTGCCGCAGCAAAACAATAAAAAGCAAACATTTTTACAGGGTGCCATTATCCTGATCGTGGCCAACATGCTGGTCAAGGTGATCGGTGCGCTGTTTAAGATCCCCTTACAGCACCTGCTGCTGGACGAGGGCATGGGCGTCTTTAACGTCGCCTATCAGTTCTATACTGCGATGTTCGTCATCTCGACAGCCGGCGTACCGGTCGCGCTGTCCAAGATGATTTCCGAGTCCTATACCCTCGGACGCAATCGCGAGATTCGTTCGGTCGTGCGTATCGCCGGACTGGTCTTTATCACGCTGGGTGCGCTGTGCTCGGCGTTCCTGTTCTTCGGTGCGTCGTGGCTGGGTGACCTCATCAAAAACCCGGCTGCCGTTCTGTCCATGAAGGCGGTCGCACCGTCGGTATTCTTTGTCGCCTGCATCTCGGTTGTGCGCGGCTACTATCAGGGCAAGTCCAACATGCTGCCCACCGCGATGAGCCAGCTGGTCGAGGCGCTGGGCAAGCTGTTCCTGGGTCTGGGCTTTGCCGCCGTCGGCATGTTCCGCAGTATGCCGGTCGAGGTGTGCACGGCACTGGCCATTCTGGGTATCACCATCGGTGAGGCCGTGGCTGCGGTCGGTATCTGGGTCTATTACATGCGTGACCCGGCGCGTCATGCGCGTTCGACCAGCCGGGAATGCCGCTCGACCGGTCAGCTGGTGCATGGCCTGCTGTGGCTGGTCATCCCGATCACGCTGACAAACTCGGTCACCAGCCTGACTACGCTGGTCGATACCACCATGGTCGTATCTCGTCTGCAATCGATCGGATACAGCTTGTCCGAGTCCAATGAGCTGTTTGGTATGTACAATACCAAGGCCTTTACCATGTACAATCTGCCGCAGACGCTGATTGCGGCGCTTGCGATCTCCATCGTTCCGGCAATCGCCAGCGCGATGGCAAAGCATGATAAGGAACTGACCTCTAAGAATCTGGGTTCTGCGATGCGTATTTCTATGCTGATCGCGCTGCCTGCCGCTACGGGCTACTTTGTCTTGTCCGAACCGATCATCCGGATGCTGTTCAAGGGTGAACCGGAGGTTGGTGCGGCTTGTCTGCGTGTGCTGTGCTTCGCGATTCCCTTTGTCGCACTGGTCAGCCTGACCAACGCAGTCTTGCAGGCCGCAGGCCGTGTCCGCGTGCCGGTTATCTCTATGCTGCTCGGCGGCGTGATCAAGGTCGTAGTCAACTATACGCTGGTCGGCATGCCGCAGATCAACATTTACGGTGCACCGTTCGGTACGGTCGTATGCTACACCTTTATCACCATCGTAAACCTGGTCATTCTGCGCAAGTATGTCCGCCTGCCCGGTATCGGCAAGCTGTTTGTGCGTCCGATGGCGGCATGCTTGGGCATGGGTGCAGGCGCATACATTACTTATCGCGCAGTATACAGTCTGGTCAGTGGAATTATGGCGGGAGGAAAAGAAGAGGTTGTACAGATGATGAGCAATATGATTGGTGTTGTTCTGGCCATCTGTGTAGCGGCTGCGATTTACGTCGTGCTGCTGTTGGCGCTGCATGCGCTCGAGCGGGATGACATCATGATGATGCCCAAGGGCGACAAGCTGGTCAAACTGCTGCGCCTGAAGTAAAAATTACCGGCCTTTGCCCGGAAAAGAAGGAAAACAATCATGGTAGATTTTACATTCAAAGAAAAATATACGTATGAAGATCTGCTGGAGATCATGCGCATTTTGCGCTGCCCGGAGGGCTGTGTCTGGGATCGTGAGCAGGATCACAAGTCCATCCGACGCAGCTTCATCGAGGAGACCTACGAGGCAGTCGAAGCCATCGACAACGATGACCCGGTACTGCTTCAGGAGGAACTGGGCGACGTGCTGCTGCAAGTTGTGTTCCATGCGCAGATCGAGGCCGAGGCTGGACGGTTTACGATGGACGACGTGGCCGACGGCATTTGCAAAAAGATGATCTATCGTCATCCGCATGTATTCGGCTCGGTTGAGGTTAAGAACTCGGACGAAGTTCTGACCAACTGGGATGCCCTCAAGCAGAAGGAGAAACACCAGAAATCCACCACCGAGACGCTGGAGAGCGTCACACGCAGCCTGCCCGGTCTGATTCGCGCCGAGAAGGTGCAGCACAAGGCGGCAAAGGCCGGCTTTGACTGGGACGAGGTTTCCGGTGCACTGGACAAGGTGCGCGAGGAGACCGCAGAGGTCGCGCGTGCTATCGATGGGGACGGTGACCCGTCCGAGGAGCTGGGTGACCTGCTGTTCGCCGTGGTCAACGTTGCACGCTTCCTTAAGACCGACCCCGAGGATGCCATCAATCGCACGACCGATAAGTTTATCCGTCGGTTTGCGCGGGTCGAGCAGGCCGCCAAGGATGCAGGCCGCAGCCTGTCCGAGATGAGCCTTGCCGAAATGGACGCTCTCTGGGACGCTGCTAAGCAGAAGGAGCACGAATGAACAAAGCAGAATTTATCGCGCAGGTCGCACAGCGCAGCGGGATGACCAAGAAAGATGCGGAAAAGGCAGCCGATGCGGTGCTTGAAACCATCGCTTCGGTGCTCGAAACCGGAGACAAGCTGAACCTGCCCGGCTTCGGTGCCTTTGAGACACGCATCCGTCCGCCGCGCACCTGCCGCAATATCCACACCGGCGCACCGATCGAGGTCGCAGAGGCCAGAGTGCCGGTGTTTAAACCTGCAAAGACACTCAAGGAGAGAGTAGACCAATGCGTTTAGACAAATTTTTAAAGGTTTCTCGCCTGATTAAGCGCCGCACCGTGGCAAATGATGCCTGTGACGGTGAGCGCATCGTGGTCAATGGCCGTCAGGCTAAGGCCTCGTATCAGGTCAAGGTCGGGGATGTCATCGAGATCGCCTTCGGTCAGCGTACTATGAAGGTCGAGGTGCTCGACGTTGCCGAACACGTCCGTAAGGACGACGCGGCAGCCCTGTACCGCGAGATCCTTTGATTCACCACCGCACCCGTTCCCGCCCGCAGGCGATAATCGGGGTCCAGGGGACGAGTTCCCTGGCGCAGTCCAGCCGCGTAGGCTGGCCGGACTCCGCAGAGTCCGGAATTTCTTATGGATTCCCGGTGTCCGCCCCGGGAATTCATAAAAATGTACCCCAAAGCCATACCGCTTACCGGTATGGCTTTTTGTTTTGTGACATACCCAGAGCCCCTCTCGCATACAGTGAAAACAAAAGGAGGAATGCCGGAATGCCGAACGAAGAACGCAATTTATCCCACGGCTTGACCCTGACCGGACGGCAGGCACTGTCGGTGACCGGGGTGACCGACGTGTCAGCCTTTGACGAGGCCGAAATCGCGATGGAAACCAGTCAGGGCACGCTGACCGTGCGCGGTGAGCGCCTGCATGTGGAAAAGCTGTCGCTCGACCGCGGAGAACTGACCCTAACCGGAGAAATCCAGTCACTTGACTATGACGATACACCCGCAGCCCGCGGCGGACTGCTGAGCCGCCTGTTCGGATGATCGCGCTCTATCAGCCGCTCAGCAGCCTCACTTTGTGTTTCTTTCAGGCGGTACTGCTGGGCGCAATCCTGGGACTGGTGTACGATCTGCTGCACACGGCGGAAACCTGCCCGACCTGGCAAACCGCCTTGCGCGACGCGCTGTTCTGGCTGATTACGCTGGGCGCATATTTCGTGTTTACCGTCACACTGAGCGGGGGACAGGTGCGCGGCTTTGTCCTGATTGGTATGTTAGCTGGCGCCGTGGGCGCACATGTTGTACTCGGAGCCGCCGTGCGCACAGTCACCCGCATGGTATGCACCCTCCTGCGCCGTCTTGCCCGCGGCATCGTCCGTCTCATACGGATTTTCATCCGTCCTGTCTGCTCACTCGGACGATTGGTACAAAAAAACTTAGAAAAAATCGCAAAAAAGACTTCCATTTCTGACAAAAAGAAGCTATAATTACAACGTATATCGTTGTTTGTGTGTATCGAGTCCGAGGAGGGGAGTACCGTGCAGCAAAAAAAGAGCAGACGGAAACCGCCTTCGGAAGAGCAGGCAAAAAAGCGCAACCGCGTCATTTGGCGCATCGCACTGGTCTGTCTGGCATTCTATGGCGTCATCTCCATCGTACAGATGCAGGGCCGCATCCGGGCAAAACAGGATGAGGTCGCACAGATGGAAACGCGCATTGCGCAGCAGCAGGAAGAAAACGATGCTTTGCGCAAACAGGTGGAAGAAGGTCTGACCGATGAGCAGATCGCGGCGATGGCTCGCGAACAGGGCTACATCATGCCTTCGGAACGCGTGTTTGCCGATTCTTCCAGCAAATAATGGTGTAATCCAAACGCAGGATATTGCGTAATTTTTAACACGGAGGACAAGACAAGAGGGTATGGGTTTGGTCGTAGGAGCAGTTCTGGAAGGAAAAGTCACCGGCATTACCGGCTTCGGTGCATTTGTTTCCCTGCCGGAAGGAAAGTCCGGAATGGTACACATTTCGGAAGTGGCGAATTCTTTTGTCAGCGACATTAAGGAATTCATCAAGGAAGGCGATACCGTTCGCGTCAAGGTGATTGGTATTGACGATGCGGGTCGTATTAACCTGTCCATCAAGCGTGCGCAGGAAAATCCGGCGCAGCGTGAGCAGCAGGCTGCACCGCGCTCCGGCGGTTTTGAGCGCCGTGCGCCCCGTCCGCGTCAGGGTCAGTTCCAGGGCGGCCGCCCCCAGCAGGGCAAGCAGCCGCGTGACCCGGCAAGTCTGACTTTTGAGGATAAGCTCAAGATGTTCATGGCTGACAGCGAGAGCCGCATGGCGGATATTCGTCATAATACCGACCGCAAGAGCGGTTCGCGCCGCCGTAAATGACCGCGAACCCCCTGTTTTTTGTGTGCCAGGGCTGCCGTGCCCTGGCATTTTTTAATTGATCCCCAAATGGCAAAAAAATTGCGCCCTCCGACAGAGGACGCACATGTTTAGGATTGTGGGGATAAAGATATGAACGGTGCACGGTGATCTTTCCGATCACCGATATTATGATAACACCGTCAAAAAGTCTTGTCAACGATGAAAAAAGTCGATTTATGAAAGGTTTTGCATGAAAAAAGTTTTAATTTACAACGCACACCTGATGCCCATGACCGATGCGGAAATCGCCTGCGGTTTTCTTGCCGCAGAGGACGGCAAGATCGCGTCTCTCGGTGCGATGTCCGACTGCCCGGCGCAGGACGGCTTTGATGTCTGCGTGGACGCGGCAGGCGGCTATCTCATGCCCGGTCTGATCGATGCCCACACCCACCTCGGTCTGTACGAGGATGGTCTGGGCTTTGAGGGCGCGGACGGCAACGAGGACACCGACCCGGCAACCCCGCAGATGCGCGTCATCGACGGCATCAACCCGATGGAGCGCTCGTTTGAGGAGGCTAGAGCGGCTGGTGTGACCTGTTGTGCGGTCAGCCCGGGATCGGCCAATCCCATGGGCGGTCAGATTGCGGTCATCAAGACCAGCGGCCACTGGGTCGATCGCATGATCGTCCAGCAACCCGCGGCCATCAAGTGCGCACTGGGCGAGAACCCCAAGGCGGTCTATCACGATAAGGACGAAACCCCGGTCACGCGCATGGCGACTGCTGCCATCTTGCGCGAGACGCTCAAAAAAGCGCAGGAATATGACGAGCGCTGCCACCGTGCGCAGGAAGACCCCGACGAGGACGCACCCGACTACGAGATCAAGTACGACGCACTGCTGCCGCTGCTGCACGGTGAGATTCCGGCGCATATCCATGCGCACCGCGCCGACGATATTTTCACCGGTCTGCGCATCTGCAAAGAGTTCGGCATCCGTCCGGTCATCGTGCACGGCACCGAGGGGCACAAGATTGCCGAAGATCTGGCCGAGCTGGGTGTCCCCGTGCTGAGCGGCCCGTTCCTGACCGACCGTTCCAAGCCCGAACTGCGTGACCTGACCGAGCGTTCGCCCGGTCTGCTGGCGGCAGCCGGGGTTAAGGTCGCCATCACGACCGACCACCCCGAAACCCCGGTCAAGTACCTGCGCCGTTGCGCGGCAGTGGCAGCCGAGCAGGGCATGGATGAGAACGAAGCGCTGCGCGCCATCACCTGCTATCCGGCTGAGATTCTCGGTCTGTCCGATCGCATCGGGGCGCTTAAAGTAGGACTGGACGCCGATCTGGCGCTCTTTTCCGATCACCCGTTTGCATTCCGCTCGCACACGGTGCTGACCGTATGCGGCGGCAACATTGTTTTTGAGGCTGAGCGGTAACTATTTTCACAGGGAGGAATATCGAAATGAGAGAAGTGCATGTTTCTGAGGTGACGGCGCTGGTACGCCGCCTGTGCATGGAGGCCAATTACCATCTGCCGGAGGATATCCAGCAGTCGTTCGTCCGCGGCAAGGAGACCGAGCAGTCGCCGCTCGGCAAGACCATCTTTGACGAGATGATCCGAAACTGCCGTCTGGCCTGCGATCAGGAAGTCCCGATCTGTCAGGACACCGGAACCGCGGTGATCTTCGCCTCGGTCGGTCAGGACGTGCACCTCGTGGGCGGTGCGTTTGAGGACGCAGTCAACGAAGGCGTGCGTCAGGGCTATACCGACGGCTACCTGCGCAAGTCCATCGTGTCCGACCCGCTGCGCCGCGTCAACACCAACGATAACACCCCGGCTGTGCTGCATACCCGTCTGGTACCGGGCGAGGAAATCGAGATCATTGTTGCACCCAAGGGCGGCGGAAGCGAGAACATGAGCGCACTCAAGATGTTCACGCCGGCTGCAACCCGTGACCAGATCGTCGCTTACATCGCGGATACCGTCATCGCAGCCGGTTCCAATCCCTGCCCACCGGTCATCATTGGCGTTGGCCTGGGCGGTACGGCAGACAAGGCCAGCGAGCTGGCAAAAAAGGCACTGCTGCGCCCGGTCGACGTGCACAGCGCGGACGAATTTTACGCAGAGATGGAGCGCGACATTCTGGAGCGCGTCAACAAGTCGGGCGTCGGCCCGCAGGGATTGGGCGGAACGGTCACCGCGCTGGCCTGCGCCATCGAGCCCTATCCGACCCATATCGCAAGCCTGCCCTGTGCCATTTCCATCGGCTGCCACATCACTCGACACGCGGCAGGACGTATCTGAAACAACGGTGTCCTTCTGATGACGGAAATATGAATTTTATATAAACTTCCTAAAAACTCTTGTAATTCGATAGGGGGCGCAGTATAATATGTACAAGCAATTCCCCTTGAGATTGCACAAGAATTTGGGGCATCACAGCCCTGATAGGAGATGATGTTATGAAGTTCACCATCGTCGAAAGGAAAACGAAAATTTCCGATGATCTGCGCAATTATGCGATGAAGAAGGTCGAGAAGCTCGATCGCTATTTCAGCACGGATTCTTCTTCGGTATTGACTTTTTCCGAGCTGAAGGGTCGCCAGACCGTTGAGCTGACCGTAAAACAGGGCGCTCTGGTCGTCCGTGCTGAGGAGACCACGACCGACATGTTTGCGTCGGTGGACGGCGCGATCAATCGCATCGAGCGTCAGATCCGCAAAAATAAAACGCGTCTGGAAAAGAGACTGCGTCAGGGCGCTTTTGAAAAGGCTGCGGCACATGCAGCTGAGATGGAAGAGCCGTTTGAGGTCGTTCGCCGCAAGCACTTTGATGTCGAGGCAATGAGCGTAGAAGAGGCGATCCTGCAGATGAACCTGCTCGATCACCAGTTCTTCTTCTTTAAGAATGCAGACGAGGGCGGCGGCTATGCGGTGCTGTATAAGCGCGCAAACGGCGGTTATGGCCTGATTGAAGGCGATTAAAGGCGTTGTTTGTCATCCCCTTGTTACTTGTAAGGTGATTTAAAGCGTGCTATAATAACGGGCGAACGGAAGTATTTTCCGTTCGCCCGATCTTTTTCTGGATTCACCGATTTTATATCGTATTATCGAATTAGAAATAAAAGGAGAGAAGTATTATGCTGGAAACCGCAGCTTTACTGCTGGCACTGAGCGTCGGCACCAATGCGACACCTGCGCCTCCGGTCGATTCCCAGACCGCGATCGTGGAGCAGGCGCAGCAGTTTACTCAGGAATTTGTCCCCTATGTACCGCCGGTTGTGGAGCCTGATCCCGAACCGCCCAAGGAAGAAAAGCCGGCCGAGCCGCAGAAACCCACCGAGACCAAGCCGTGGGTCAATCCGTACGGCCAGACGCTGGGCACCTGCACCACCAAGTTTGCCCGCAGCAATACCAACCGAAACACCAATATCCAGCTGGCGACCAAGGCCTGCAATGGTTACGTCATTCAGCCTGGTGCGACCTTCTCGTTCAACACGGTCGTCGGACAGCGCACCAAGGAGCGCGGTTACAAGGAGGCCGGTGTTTACGTCAACGGCCAGACCGATACCGGTGTTGGCGGTGGTATCTGCCAGGTATCGTCGACCCTGTTTAACGCAGCACTTGAGTCCAACATGACCATTGTTGCCCGTCGTGCACACAGCCTGCCGGTCAGCTATCTGCCGCGCGGACGCGATGCGACGGTCTCTTGGGGTGGCCCTGAGTTTAAGTTCAAGAACCCCTATGATTACCCGGTCATGATCGGTACATACTACGATAAGAGCGGTAAGCTAACCATGTCCATTTTGGGCCCGGCAGACGCCAAGATCGCAAAGCCGACCATCAAGGTCACCGAGAAAAACGGTGTCTACACCCTGACCCGTACGGTAAACGGTAAGGTCAATTATACCACGACCAGTACCTACGGTTCCCACTGAGTACATGAGAAAACGCGGCCTCACGGCCGCGTTTTTCGTCAGTTTTTACTTTCCATCAGGTACTCGACACATCTGCGCATATCCTGTTCGGTGTGAAAGACGACACCGGACTGCATGATGTTTTCCTGCACGTTTTTGGGCAGGCTGCGGAAGTACCGTCCCAGGTCACTGCCCAGTGCTCCGTATCCAATTCGCATAGAACCATCACCTCTGTCATCCAGTATTTCCGCCTTATGCCCAAAGCATACGCGCCGGTGCGCTGAAATTTGTGACAGAAGTCAGTACAAGCAACCGGAACCTTTGTGATATAATAGAACAACAGAAAAATAGATGAGATCAGAACAAAGATAGGAGATATGCATGGGACTTTGTGATATACAGGAGATCAAAACGATTTTAGCCCGTCACGGCTTTCATTTTTCCAAATCACTCGGACAGAACTTCCTGACCGAGCAGTGGGTGCCCGAACGCATCGCGGCCGAGTGCGGTGTGGATGAAAACAGCTGTGCGGTGGAAGTCGGTCCGGGTATGGGTTGCCTGACCGTCGAGCTGTCTAAGCGTGCCGAGAAGGTCGCGGCGATTGAGATTGACCGCGCGCTGTTCCCGGTACTCGGGGAGACGCTCGCGGACTGTGATAACGTCGAGGTGGTACAGGGCGACGTGCTCAAAACCGACCTCAAGGCACTGTGCGAGGAGAAGTTCCAGGGAAAGACCGTCTATGCCTGCGCAAACCTGCCGTATTATATCACCAGTCCGGCCATCTCGGCGCTGCTCGACAGCGGCGCGTTTGCCGGAATCACGGTCATGGTACAGAAGGAAGTGGCCGAGCGTATCTGCGCACCGGCAGGAACCGGGGATTCCTCGGCGTTTTCCATCTACATTCAGTACCACGCGCGCGCAGAGTACCTTTTTGACGTGCCGCGCGACTGCTTTGTTCCGCAGCCCAAGGTAGACTCGGCAGTCATTCGCCTGACGCCGCTGGCTCAGCCTGCCGTACAGGTGGAAAACGAGAAACTGTTTTTTGATTTGGTGCGTGCGGCCTTTGGTCAGCGCCGCAAGACGCTGGTCAACGCCATGGGTACGGTATTCGGCGGTAAGTTTGACAAGGAACAGCTGACCGAGATGGTGACCTATTGCGGACTGGATGCACGTGTGCGCGGTGAGCGCCTGTCGCTCGAGGACTACGCCCGTCTGACCAGCGCAGCCTGTGCGCTTATGCGTGCCAAGGGCATGTGCTAAATCCCGAGCAGGAGCAGGACACCGATGATAATGAGCAGGTCGGTGTCCACCGCTTTGCCGTCAGACAACAGAAACCAGATGACCGCGATGGCGACCAGGGTGTCGGCGTCCAGTTTGGCGCCGCCCAGCCGATCGGTCAGCAGCTGCATGAGCCCGCCGCCGGAAGACAGACCGGAGGCGGGTGTTGTTTGTTCCCGCATGGGTTCCGAGAATTCATCGGGTGCGGCCTGCTGCAAATATTCATTATACATGGCGCGTGTCCTCATCTGGTGAGCCTAAGACAGCGGTTGCCATGTAGGCCAGCGAGACCAGACGCATGCCGCGGTCGATCTGCGAGCGGATGGGCGCGCCGACGAAGGGTTTGACCGCGTTGAGCAGCGCACGCTTCTGCGGTGTGACCGCGGTCTGACCGCGCTGGGCGATGCGTCCGAGGACGGGCATGGCGCGGCGCATAAGATCGGCGGACGGGTCGTAAGCATCGTTTGCCGAGGCCGAGACCGACGGGGAAGCGGAGGGCATCCCGGACGGTTCGGACATTGACGGCATGGCGGGCGGATCGGAACCGCCCAGCAGAGCGCTCGCGGTCGATAAAGCCTGTTCGAGCGCGTGCGGATCGTTCAGCAGAGCGGATAGCATGTCACTTTCGGCCATTGCGAAACCTCCTTTTGGTTACTGCCCGAGCATGGAACGCAGGCGATTGGCGAGCGCGGCGCCCTCGGGTGAGCGCAGGACTTCCTGGATGGCCTGCCGTGCGGCGGCCTGATCGCCGCGTCCTGCCGCCTGTGCCGCCTGGGTGATGCGTCCGGCGGTCTGCGGGCTGACGCTCTGCGCGAGCGATTTGCCCTGTTCGGTCTGCAAAAACTGGGTCAAAGCGGTCAGACGCGGGTCATTTGCCTGTAAATTGAGCTGATTTAAGATCTGTTCCAGATTGTTCATGTCATGTGCCTCCCTGCGCAAATTCTTTGCTTCAGTCTATGCGCCTGTGAGGCAAAATGTGCACGGGGTACTTTACAGAGACAAAAAATTCGTGTATAGTGTAGCGTAGATTCCAAGGGGATTTTTTCCGACAGACAGGAGGCGGTGCGCAGTGAAAATAGTGGTGATTTCCGATTCTCACGGACGAATGCTGGACGTGTACGACGCGGTTGAGCGCGAGTGCCCGGACGCGGTCATCCATTTGGGAGATTGTTACGAGGATGCCTGTGAACTGCGGCACAGCTATCCCGATTTGCCGGTCTATGCCGTGCTGGGCAATAATGACTGGGGCGCAGATGTACCGCTGCAGTCGGTTGTTACCTTGGAAGGTGTGCGAATTTATCTGACCCATGGCCATCGCGATGGCGCCTGCTTCTCGTCTCCGGGCAATGTACCGGCGCACGCTGCCGAGCAGGATTGTCAGCTGGCTCTGTTTGGCCATACCCATATCGTTTACCATGCGAAGCACGGAACGGTTGAGGTGCTCAATCCTGGCTCGATCAGCCTGCCGCGCCGCGGGGTCGCCTCGTACGCGGTGCTGACGCTGAACGAAGGGCGTGTGGAGTGTATTACGCTGCACGACACCCAGGGTGGTCTTTGGGATCCGGAAAAAAAGAAGCAAAAAAAGTGGGGATGGTTCTAAAACATGCTGTTAGCCATTGACGTAGGCAATACCAATATGGTGTTCGGCCTATTTGAGGGAGAGGAACTGCGCGGTTCCTTCCGTATTTCGACCAATGCCTCGTCTACTTCGGACGAGATCGGTATGATGATTCTGCAATATTATCACTTTAAGGGTTATAAGCCCGAGGACACCACCGCGGTCATCATCGCGTCGGTTGTGCCGCCGGTGATGTACTCGCTGACCAATGCGATTCGCAAGTATTTTTCGCTCAAGCCCATGATTGTCGGCACCGATGTGCTCACGGGTATCGTAAACCATTACGCCAACCCGCGTGAAGTCGGTGTGGATCGACTGGTCAATGCGGTGTCTGCCATCGAGAAGTACGGAACGCCGCTGATCATCGTGGACATCGGCACGGCGATTACCTTTGACTGCATCGACAAGGACGGCGCATATCTGGGCGGTGCCATCTTCCCGGGCATCAAGATCGCGATGGAAGCGCTGTTTATGAAGGCGTCCAAGCTGCCGCGCGTCGATATCGCACGCACCGAGAAGGCCATCGGCCGCACGACCGTGCAGTCCATGCAGTCGGGTGCGGTACGTGGCTATGTGGGTGCGCTGACCGGTATCATTCTGGACATGCAGAAGGAACTCGAAGGAGACGCGCGCGTGGTTGCAACCGGCGGTATGGGTCGCATGATGGCTGAGCACTGCGGCCTGATCGACGATGTTGACCCCAATCTGACCATGGACGGCCTGCGTCGCATCTATGAGAACAACCGTGAGGCGTTCAAAAATCGTCGAATTGCGGAGAACGGTACGGTGGAAGCGACCGAAGAGGGCTGACCGTTTTTCGAGACTGGATACTTTTTCATACACAAAGCCCGGCGCATGCTGGGCTTTTGGTTCCTGTATACAAGTTTCAGAAAATTATTTTGAGCAGATTGACCAAAGCGTAAGCGGTGATGCGTACCGTGTAAAATAGATGAATCTTCAACTATATTGTGATATTGATAGAAATTTATTGTCAAATACGGGTTACTTTTGTGATCTCTTACTTTGACTTTTTGCAGTCCAAGTGCTAATATGTACGAGGCCTAAAAAAAGTCTTTGACAGATAGGAGAAATGAAAATGAGCCCCAATGAAATTATTTCCATTGTGATCTTCCTTTTGGTCATGGTCGCGATTGTTTCGGAGAAGGTTCATCGCGCGGCGGCATCGCTTGCGGGCGCAGTCATCCTACTGGTCACCCACGTATTGACGGTTGACAGTGCGATTGAGCACGTGGACGTCAACACCATCGGTGTGCTGGTCGGTATGATGCTCTTTGTAGCCGTCGTCAAGAACTCAGGATTGTTTGAATACATTGCGATCAAGTCTGCCAAGCTGACCCATGGTAAGCCGTGGGCGATCATGGCAGTATTCACCATCATTACGGCTGCGCTGTCGGCCTTCCTGGATAACGTTACCACCGTTCTTCTGGTCGGCCCGATGACGCTGGCAATTACCTCGATTTTGAAGGTCAATCCGGTACCCTTCCTGCTGACCCAGATCCTGGCCAGCAACATGGGCGGTACGGCGACCCTCATCGGTGACCCTCCGAACATTATGATTGGTTCGGAAGCAGGTCTGGGCTTTGCCGACTTTATTCTGAACACGGCTCCGGCCGTTGTCATCATCATGGCAGCTTCTCTGCTGTGCTTCTACCTGATGTTTGGCCGCAAGCTCAAGGTATCGAATGATGCCATGCAGGCGGTTATGGAGCTGGATGAAAACCGTGCCATTAAGGACAAATCGCTGCTCATCAAGAGCGTTGTCATGATCGGTCTGGTTGTCATCGGCTTTATGTTCCACTCCTCGCTGGGTATGGAATCGTGCACCATTGCACTGCTGGCCGCAGTGATCATGATGATCGTTGGTAAGCAGGATGTTGAAGATGTCATCATGGGTGTCGAGTGGTCGACCATCCTGTTTTTCATCGGTCTGTTTGTTGTCGTCGGCGGTATGGAAGAAACCGGCGTTATTGATCAGCTGGCAACGCTGCTGATTGGTATGACGGGCGGCAATATGGTGCTGACCATGCTCATTATCCTGTGGGTTTCCGCGATTGTATCGTCCTTCCTGGACAACATTCCGTTCGTTGCAACCCTTATTCCTATGATTTTAGCAATCCAGGCCGAGAGCGGCATGGATGTGACTCCGCTTTGGTGGGCTCTGTCGCTTGGCGCATGCCTCGGCGGCAACGGTACGCTCATCGGCGCCTCCGCAAACGTCGTTCTGTCTGGTATTTCCAACAAGAATGGATACCCCATCACCTTCATGAGCTATCTGAAGGTTGGCTTCCCGATGATGATTCTGTCGGTTGCCATTTCTATGGTGTATCTGCTGCTCCGTTTTGCATAAGTATGGCTGCGGCCATCTGAGAAGGAGGAAAATGTATGAATCAGAACACGGTGACTGGTGATATTATTGCGCTGAAGCTGCGTCAGCTCCAGACCAAGGATATCCGAATGATTCGCAGCAACATGTACTTTGTGGACTTTGAACTGGATGACGGTACCAAGGTGTCGTACGTGTTCAATATCACCAAGGGTGACAAGTTCTTCTTGCAGCGTATGCGTCCCTATGCGATCGTACACGGCAAGTTTGGCACTGCGGACGAAATTGTAGACTTCATCCGCAAGGACATCGCGATGTTCCGCAATGCGGTTAAGAGTTCGAACTTCCCGGCATTCGTTAAGACGTTCCAGGCGGGCAGCGAGGTATCTCGTCAGATCGAGCGCCTGTTCCTGACGCACAATACCGATCCGCAGAAGCTGGAAGAGATTTACGATGTCCTGCAGGTCATCATCGCCCGCATTTCAGACCTCAACGAGTCCTCTGAGCGCATCGAGATCAAGTAAAATACCATCGAGAAAAGCACAGCCGCCTGGCTGTGCTTTTTTTTGATTGACGGCAAAGTAAGCGGGAATGTATGAAATCGAGCGAAAAACATGGTCGAATATACGCGGAGGAAGTCGTCTAATGTCTGTGTGAGATGCACAATATATGGTATAGTATTTCGCGGACACACCGATGCCTTGTATATGTACAGAAGAAACGAGAAAATGGAATCGGGGAAATTCCCAAAAATAATGCAGCTGTATGGTTGGGAAACGTATAAAGTGACAAAAATAACCGAATAACACGAATCATAGTTGCATTTTCTAGGAAATATGCAATAATCATTATATGAGTTGAATTCGGTCGGCATGTCGCCGATTTCTACTATTCTTAGCTGTTTTGAGGAGGAAGTTGTATGGTGATGCAGGACGCAATGAACTTGGTCGGCAAATTCGATCCTGAAGTAGGTGCGATGATTCGAAAAGAGTACGACCGTCAGGTGCGTAATATTGAGCTCATCGCTTCGGAAAATATCGTCAGCGAAGCAGTTCTGGCTGCAATGGGTTCGGTTCTGACCAATAAGTACGCCGAGGGTTATCCGGGCAAGCGCTACTACGGTGGCTGTGAGTGCGTCGATGAGGTAGAAAACCTGGCAATCGCACGTGTATGCAAGCTGTTTGGGGCACAGTTTGCCAATGTACAGCCGCATTCTGGTGCACAGGCAAATATGGCAGTCTATCAGGCACTGTGCAAGCCGGGCGATGTCGTTCTGGGCATGAGCCTGGACAATGGTGGTCACCTGACCCACGGTTCTCCGGTCAATCAGTCCGGTATTCTCTACAACATCATTCCTTACGGCGTTGATGACGACGGCCGCATCGATTACGAGGGCGTTCGCAAGCTGGCTGAGGAGCACAAGCCCCGCATGATTATTGCAGGCGCTTCTGCATATCCGCGTGCCATCGACTTCGAGAAGTTCGCAGAGATCGCACACAGCGTCGGCGCTTACCTCTTTGTCGATATGGCACACATCGCTGGTCTGGTTGCTGCTGGTCTGCACCAGAATCCGGTACCGTACGCCGATGTCGTCACCACCACGACGCACAAGACCCTGCGCGGTCCGCGCGGCGGCGTTATCCTCACCAACAACGAGGAAATCGCAAAGAAGATCAACAAGGCAATCTTCCCGGGCACCCAGGGCGGCCCGCTCATGCACATCATCGCAGCAAAGGCTGTTTGCTTCGGTGAGGCACTCAAGCCCGAGTTCAAGGCATACCAGACCCGCGTCGTAAACAATGCGCGTGCACTGGCTGAGGCACTGCAGAAGCAGGGCTTTGATCTGGTATCGGGCGGCACCGACAATCACCTTGCACTGATCGATCTGCGCAAGGCAGGCGTGACCGGCAAGGAGCTCCAGCGCCGTCTGGATGAAGTCTATATCACCGCCAACAAGAATGCCATTCCGAACGATCCCGAAGGTCCGTTTGTTACCTCCGGTATGCGTGTTGGTACTCCGGCTGTTACCACGCGCGGCTTTGGCGAGCCCGAAATGGTACGCATTGCACAGTTTATCTGGCAGGCAGCAACCGATTTTGACGCAAAGGCTGACGAGATCCGCCGCAGCGTTTGTGAGATGGTTGCACAGTTCCCGATCTACGGTGCATAAGTTTTGCTGAAATACAAAGAGTCCCTGTCCAAAGTGCGGATAGGGACTCTTTTTGTGTCAAAATGTAACCATACGACTGAATACCATAGAGAGAAACACCTTGGTACAGCGAAGGATGGCCTGGGATATGGTGGAAAATGTGTCGTTTTTGGAACAATCGTGTAAAAAATGGGGAAGTATTGGTGTTTTACACAAAAGGTATTGCGCAGGTTCGGATATGGTAGTAAACTATGACTAAAGGCAGTCCCAGGACTGCCATGGTATGAGAAAGTATAAATATTGAGGTGTTTGAAATGTCTATGGAATTGAAACTGACTGGTATTGACGCATTTGTTCGTCCGTGGGAAGTTGAGTGCCTGGCACCGCTGATGGATACCTGCACGGAAATGCTCGAGAGCAAGACCGCAGCCGGTAATGATTTCCTCGGATGGGTCGATCTGCCCAACGATTACGACAAGGAAGAGTTTGCCCGCATCCAGAAGGCTGCCAAGAAGATTCAGCAGTCGAGCGAGGTTCTGGTCGTTATCGGTATCGGCGGTTCCTACCTCGGCGCACGCGCTGCCATTGAGTTCATCAACGGCCAGCAGTACAACGGCGTTCGTCCGGAAGGCATCCCGGAAATCTACTTCGTGGGCAACAACATTTCGTCGAGCTATCTGTCCAACATCATCAAGATCATCGGCGACCGTGACTTCTCGGTCAATGTAATTTCCAAGTCCGGTAAGACCACCGAGCCTGCAATCGCATTCCGCATCTTCAAGAAGCTGGTAGAAGATAAGTACGGCAAGGAAGGCGCAAAGGATCGCATCTATGCAACCACCGATAAGGCAAAGGGTGCGCTCAAGGGTCTGGCAGACGCTGAGGGCTATGAGTCCTTCGTGGTACCGGATGATGTCGGCGGCCGTTTCTCTGTCCTGACCGCTGTTGGCCTGCTGCCGATGGCTGTTGCTGGTCTGGATCTGGAAGCTGTTATGAAGGGTGCACAGGACGCACTGGCTGACTTCAAGAAGAAGGACAACATCTGTGCAAAGTACGCAGCTCTGCGCAACATCCTGTACCGCAAGGGCAAGCAGACCGAGATTCTGGTCAACTATGAGCCCTCTCTGGTTATGCTGGGCGAGTGGTTCAAGCAGCTGTTTGCAGAGTCTGAGGGCAAGGACCACAAGGGTATTTTCCCGGTATCGGCAAACTTCTCCACCGACCTGCACTCGATCGGTCAGTTCATTCAGGACGGTACCCGCAATCTGTTCGAGACCGTTGTATGGGTACGTGAGCAGAAGGAAGATCTGTTCATCGAGGCTGATCCGGACGATCTGGACGGTCTGAACTATCTGGCTGGCAAGAGCATGCAGTTCGTTAACTCTAAGGCATACGCTGGCACGCTGCTGGCACACTGCGACGGCGGCACCCCCAACATCGTGCTCGAGATCGATCGCAACGATGAGTACCACCTCGGCTACCTGATCTACTTCTTCGAGAAGGCATGCGGCCTGTCCGGTTACCTGCTGGGCATCAATCCGTTCGATCAGCCGGGCGTTGAGGCATACAAGAAGAATATGTTCGCGCTGCTCGGTAAGCCCGGATTTGAGAAGGAAAAGGAAGCTCTGGAAGCTAGACTGTAAGGCACGAAAATCAGGCGGGAGCGCAAGAGGCGTTCCCGCCTTGCTGTTTTTTCGGGAAGGAGGCGTAAGAATATGAGTAACCATGAAATTCGGTGTAAGGCATGGCGGCTGTATCGTGAGAATGTGGTGGGACTGTTGATTCTCGCGCTGGGTTACACAACCCTGCAAAGTATCATCCAATTTGTTTGGGAACAGATTTTGGGATGGAATCAAGGATTGTTTGTACTGGTGGCTTGGCTGCTGCTGTCGCCGCTGACGCTGGGCGCGGCGCTGTGCCTGACGCATTTGTGGAGAACCGAGACCAAACCCAATTATGCGGATTTGACGGCGTTTTACCGGTCAATAGATGGCTGGGGCGGTGCGATTGTGCTCTATCTCATTCAGTGCGCCACGATTGTTCTGCCTCTCTTCATTCCGCTTGCAATGTCCATGTCGATTACCATATTGCTTTTTCATACCGGTCTGATTGTGCTGGCTCTGATTGTCTGTGTGGTTGTCATCACTTGGCTGTTTCTGCGCCTGTATATGTGTGAGGTGCTGTTTGTCAGCGAGGAGGCTATGAGCGCGACAGAGGCGATTAAAGATTCCTTCTTCCGCATGTCAGGGCAGGTCAGCAATCTGCTGTGCATGCTGTTTGTTGTGAATCTTCCCAACCTGATTATCAGCCTTGTGGTCGCTATGCTGCAGCCGGTCGGTCTGGGCATCCACTTTGCCTTGCTGGTATTCAAGATGTTCTATGCGCCATTCCCACTGATGTCCGGAATTGGCTGGATTGTCGAGCGGCTCAATGATGAGGAGCAGCCCGAAGAAGTATCCGGCCCGCCCTCGAATCCGCTGCTGCGCGATATCGCAAACGATCTGGGAAAGAGTGGTCATCAGCCCGGAATGCAGGATAAAAGCTAATCATTTTTCTTGCAAACAGCACCCTTCGGCAGTATAATGGAAAAGGCATCCTGCCAGGGAGAGAGGAAGATTATGCTCATCGCGCTAGATATTGGAAATAACCATGTCACCATCGGTGGTTTTGACGGGGACGACATCCGTTTTGTCGCCTCGATCGCAACCGACCGCAAACAGACCGGAGAGGAGTACGCCTGTACACTCAAAAATGTGCTGGCGCTCCATCACGCGGACAGCCTGCCTGTCACAGGTGCGGCCATCTGCTCGGTGGTACCCGGCATGGCGCATACCATGGCGCGTGCATTGCGCTTTCTGACCGACGGACCGGTACTGGTCGTCGGCACCGGCGTCAAAACCGGACTCAATCTCAAGATCGCGGAACCGCGCTCTCTGGGCACCGACCGCGTGGCAACCGCCGTACATGCAAGCCATACCTATCCCATGCCGTGCGTGGTGGTGGATCTGGGAACGGCGACGACGTTCACCGCACTCGACCACACCGGAGCACTGGTAGGCTCGGCCATCGCGCCGGGTGTGCAGCTGTCACTAACTGCGCTCAATGAGCACACTGCGCAGCTGCCGACCGTGGGACTGGACGACGTACCGCAGAACGTGCTCGGACGGAATACCGCCGAGGCACTGTGCATCGGTGCGGTGTACGGAACAGCGGCGATGATCGAGGGCATGACCGAGCGATACGCGGCAGCACTGGGCGGTACGCCGACCGTGGTGCTGACCGGCGGTATGGCTGAAGTGGTGCGTCCGTATCTGCGCATTCCTACCATCCATGCGCCCACGCTTGCACTCTGGGGATTGGCTGACATCTGGCGGCGAAATCACGGCAGGGAAGCCAAGTAAAAAATTTGCGCTGTACCCGAAAACGGGACGGCAGCAGGAGGTTTTATCATCATGCAAAAGAAAACGAACGTGCGTCTGCTGACGCAAATGGCGCTGCTGACCGCGCTCATGCTGGTCATGGCATTCACGCCGCTGGGTTATATCCCGCTGCCCTTTATGAATGCGACGACCATGCACATTCCGGTCATCATCGGTGCGTGCCTGCTTGGCCCCAAGATGGGCGGCGTGCTGGGCGGCCTGTTCGGTATCACAAGTGTTGTGCGTGCGACGATCTCGCCCAACCTGACTTCTTTCGTTTTTACCCCGTTTTATAGCTTCAGCCCGGAATTCCACGGCAGCTGGACCAGCCTGATCGTTGCGATCGTACCGCGTATCCTGATCGGTGTGTGTGCTGGATTGGTTTTCATGGCACTGAAAAAGCTCATTCATAACGAGACCATTTCGCTGGCAGTATCCGGCTTTGTCGGATCGATGGTCAACACCATCGGCGTTATGGGTCTGATTTATCTGCTCTTCGGTGAGCAGTATGCCGCAGCCGGCGGCACCGATCCGAGCCTGCTGCTCGGCGTCATCATGGGCGTTGTCGGACTCAACGGTGTGCCCGAGGCAATCATTGCAGCCGTTCTGACCGCAGCGGTCAGCAAGGCAGTTCTGGCCGTTGGCAGACAGGCAAGCCGCGCATAACAACATGGAATAGAAAAAACTGGTCGGCAAGCGCCGGCCAGTTGCTTTATGATAAGAAAATAAGGAGGCTTGACAAATGGAAGAGATCGGCATTCTGGAAGTAGGCGGATTTCAGATTGGACAGGCGCAGGATATGGAGGCCGCGACCGGCATCACCGTACTGTTGTGCGACACCTGCGCACCGACCGGCGTGGATATTCGCGGCGGCGGCCCGGCTTCGCGTGAGACACCGCTGCTCGATCCGCGTGCGGCATCGACCGGCATTCATGCACTGGTGCTCTCGGGTGGTTCGGCGTTCGCACTGGACGCGGCAGGCGGTGTCATGCGCTATTTGGAAGAGCGAGACATTGGTTTTGACGTGGGCGTGACCCGTGTCCCGCTGGTTTGCCAGTCGTGCGTGTTCGATCTGGCGATTGGACGCAAGGACGTGCGCCCGGACGCTGCAATGGCCTATCAGGCATGTTTAAATGCACGGCGTGACACGGTTGAGGAAGGCTGCGTGGGAGCTGGTACGGGCTGCACGGTGGGCAAGTGCGGCGGCGCGGACTTTGCGATGAAGAGCGGTCTGGGCACTTACGCCGTGCGCAATGGTGACTTGTGCGTGGGCGCGATTGTCGCGGTCAATGCGATGGGCGATATCTACGATATCGACACTGGAAAGCAGCTTGCCGGTCTGCGCGGCGAAGATGGAACCGGTCTGCGCTCGAGCGAGGAATTCATTTACGCCATGGAGGCGCAGAAGGCGGCCGGTTATGCAGCCAACACCACCATCGGCGCAATTGTGACCAATGCGGCGTTTGACAAGTCCAAGATGGGCAAGATTGCAGCCATGGCGCACAACGGTTTTGCGCGTACCATTCGCCCGGTACACACTTCGAACGATGGCGACTCGATCTATGCACTGTCGCTCGGCACGGTGGAGGCAAACATTGATGTCGTGGGCACGCTGGCGTCTTATGTCATGGGTAAGGCAGTCGGACGCGCGGTGCGTGCGGCGCACGGCATGTGCGGCTTCCCGGCAATGCGCGACTTGGGACTGTTGTAAGAGAAAAAGCTCTCTCGGAGATCATCCGAGGGAGCTTTTTGTTCATGCATCGGGGAAAAAGATGCGCATGTCGTCCGGCAATGGTGCGGTGAAGTGCAGCGGCTGACCGGTCACCGGCTGGCGGAGCCAGAGCGCACCGGCGTGCAGGGCATGGCGCTGGATGCGCGAAAAATCCGGGTGATAGAGAAAGTCACCGGGCAGAGGATAGCCCAGATGGGCGAAATGCACGCGAATCTGATGGGTGCGTCCGGTGTCCAGCCACACCCGCGCCAGTGAGTACCCGTCCCGGTAGGCGAGACGTATAAAGTGCGTGACCGCACGGTCGCCGTCTGGTCGCACCTCACGGCGGATGACTGAGCCGTCCGCGCGGCCGATTGGCGCGTCGATCGTGCCCTCGTCGGGCAGCATACCGGTGCACACGGCCAGATAGTCATGGTGCATGATTTTTTGCGCGGCCTGGGTGGTTAAAAGACCGGCAGACAGCGCATTCTTGGCCAGAACGATCAGCCCGGAAGTGTTTTTGTCCAGTCTGCCGATGGCACGAAAGACAAAAGGTTCTTTGCGTGCGGCGTACAGCGCGGCCAGACCGTTTGCGACCGTGTTTTCCCGATTTTGCGGGGAGGGATGGACGGCCAGACCGGCTGGTTTGTTGACGACAAACAGGTCATCGTCCTCATAGACGATGTCGAGCGCAATGTCTGCCTGTGGGATGGTGTCACTGCGGTCGGTCTCGGGCAGACACAGACGCAGTTTGCCCTCGGATGGCAGGCGGTCGATTGTGCGCACCGGTTTTCCGTTCAGTGTCAGGCCGTTCGGCGTGTTTTTGAGGTCGACCAGAACCCGATGGGACACGCCCTGCCGGCGCAGAAATCGCTCGACCGTCGTGCCCGCGCAGCTTTGGCTGCATTCATAAAATACAATTCTTTCCATATCTATACATCTTACAAGATTTCTAATTGTATCGCAAGCACAAAACGACTATAATAAGGATAGAAATTTTACCACTAAAGGAGAATTTGCCTTGCACGAGATAGAACAAGCGATGCCTGAGGCATCGATGCGCACCTGGATCGAGCAGCTGACCGCCATTCCGATGGTCTGCGGCTTTGAGCGTGCGCAGTCCGAGCGCGTGCGCGAGCTGTTCGCACCGCTGTGCGACGAGATCGAGGTCGACCGCTTTGGCAACGTCATCGGTCGTATCCGCTCGGGAAAACCGGACGCAAAGACCGTCTTGCTGGATGCGCACCTCGACCAGATCGGCTTTGTTGTCACCGAGATGCTCGACGATGGATTTTTGAGATTTCAGTCGGTCGGCGGTGTCGACCCGCGTATGCTGCTGGGCGCAGAGGTCACGATCGGCGCACCGGAGGGTGAGCTGTACGGTATTGTTGCCTGCAAGCCGCCGCACCTGCTGGCGGCCAATGAATCGGACAAGGCCGTCCCCATTCCCGAAATGGTCATTGATACCGGTCTGCTGGACGCAAAGTCCAAGATTCCGGTCGGCACGCCCATCTGGTTCCCGGCAGACAAGGCACATATGCCCAAGCTGTCCAAGGATTCTATCACCGGTCCCAGCCTGGATGACCGCGCAGGCGCGGCTGCCATCGCATACGCCCTGCAAAAGCTGCGTAAGGTCGACCTGTCGGTCGATGTTGCTGTCCTGCTGTCGGTACAGGAGGAGGTCACCTCGCTGGGTGCGACGCTTGGCACCTTCCACATCCGACCGGATTACGCCATCGCGGTCGATGTCAGCCACGCCAAGACACCGGACGCATCCGATCAGTTTGAGTACGGCGGCGGTGTGATGATCGGTATGGGCCCGAACATGAACCGCGCCCTGACCCGTGCGCTCATCCGTACGGCCAAGGCCGAGGATATGGATTATCAGATCGAGGTCATGGAGGGTAACACGGGCACGAATGCCTGGGAGATGCAGATTATCGGCACGGGTACTGCACAGGCTATCCTGTCCATCCCGCTGCGATATATGCATACACCCATCGAGACCATCAAGCTGTCCGATGCCGAGTCGGTCGGTGATTTGATGTACCACTTTTTACGCCAGTTTGACGGGGAGGTGCGCCTGTAATGGAACGGGAATATGAAGAACTTCTGACATTGACGCGCACCCTGTGTGCAAAATTCGGCCCGTCGGGCTGGGAAGATGAAGTGCGCGAGTATATTCTGCAAGCGGCGATGCCTTATGCCGACCGCATTGAGACCGACCCGATGGGCAACCTCATGGTGTTCCGCAAGGGACGTAATCTGACCGAGCAGCCGATCATGCTGTGCGCGCACATGGACGAGGTCGGTGTGATTGTCAAGTCGTTCACCGAGGACGGCATGGTCAAGTTTGGCTTTGTCGGCGGTGTCGACCCGCGTGTGGTCATCGGACGACGCATCCAGTTCCGCACCGAGGAGGGCGACACAGTTGAGGGTATTATCGGCATCAAGGCCGTGCACCTGACCACGGCCAGCGAGCGTCAGCACGCACCCAAAACCCGTGATCTGTATATCGATATCGGCTGCACGAGCAAAAAGCAGGCGCAAGCCAAGCTGTCGCGGGGCGATTGCGGCACGTTTGCGCCTGAGATCGTCTCGTTTGGCGACGGCATGCTCAAGGCCAAGGCACTCGATGATCGTCTGGGCTGCGCCGTTCTGCTGCTGCTCATGCGCGAACAGCCTGCGGTCGATACCTGGTTCTGCTTCCATGTACAGGAAGAGGTTGGCCTGCGCGGTGCAGCTACGACTGCATTTGCCATCCAGCCGGCGTTCTGTCTGGTCGTCGAGGGCACGACGGCTGCTGATCTGGCCGATGTACCGCCGCACAAGCAGGTCTGCGCACTGCGCAAGGGTGCGGTGCTGCCGTTCATGGATCGCGGTACGATCTACGACGCAGAGCTGTTCGAGATGATGCGCGATGCCTGTGAGGCACGCGGTATCGCATGGCAGACCAAGCACATGGTCGCAGGCGGCACGGATGCCGGACGCATCCATAAGAGCGTGCAGGGTGTGCGCACCGTGGGCGTGGCGGCACCGCTGCGCTATATTCATTCGCCCTCGTCGGTTGCAGCAGAGAGCGATATCATCGCGGTGTACCGCGCGGCAAAGGCATTTTTAGAGGAAATCGGAGGAGACCAGGATGTCTAAGGTTTTTGAATATTTTAAGCAGGTCGGCGGCGCGTTCGGCCCGTCCGGACGGGAAGACGATGTGCGCGAGGTCATCGGCGCAATGGCAGGCGATTTGTGCGACGATATCCAGACCGACGCACTGGGCAATCTGATCTGCCGCAAGAAGGGTACCGCGGAAGACAAGAAGAAGATCATGTTTGCCGCGCACATGGACTCGATCGGTGTGGTTGCGACGTTCATCGACGAGAAGGGTTTTATCCGCTTTTCGCAGGTCGGCGGCCTGTCGTGGTCGGATTTGATTAACATTCAGATTCGCTTTGCAAATGGCACACGCGGTGTGATCTCGTTCGAGGAAAAGACTCCGTGGAGAGAGATGACCCAGGGCAATCTGTTTATTGATATCGGTGCGAAGGATAAGGAAGACGCCGAGCGCATGGTGCGCGTGGGTGATTTTGCCGTCTTTGAGGCGCAGCCCTTCACTCAGAACGACGTGCTGTGCGGTCCGTATCTGGATAACCGTATCGGCTGTGTGACCCTGCTTCTGGCAATGGAGCAGCTGCCCGAGACCGTTCCGAACGACGTGTATTTTGTCTTTACCGCACAGGAGGAAGTCGGCCTGCGCGGTGCAGGCCCGGCAGCCTATGCGATTCAGCCCGATCTTGCAATCGCAGTCGATGTGACCGATACCGGTGATCTGCCCGAACAGAAATATCCGATGGCGTGTGAGATGGGTAAGGGCCCGGCGGTCAAGATTATGGACTCGTCGGTCATTTGCAGCCCGGAGGTTGTCAAGCTGCTGGACGATACTGCGAAGGCACTGGATATTCCGACCCAGCATGAGATCTTGAAGTTTGGCGGTACCGATACTGCGATGCTGCAAAAGACTCGTATGGGTGCGCTGGCTGGTGCAGTGTCCATTCCGACCCGTTATATCCATTCGCCGAGTGAGATGTGCAGCGAAGCTGATGTGGAGAACGCAGCCAAACTGCTCGCCGCAGTTGCCTCTAAATAAAGTTTTCGCCGGCCTTTTTCAAAAGGCCGCGGGTCCTTAGGGCAGAGCCCTGAGTCGCCCGTCGCAACGGGCGAAATCCCCTTTTGATTCCGGTCATTGACCGGAATCAACCAAAACAAAAATAAAAGCGCATCCCGCAGGATGCGCAAACTCTCAGGAAAGACCAACCGATATGGTTGGTCTTTCTTTTTTGTATGTTTGAATTGAAACCCGGGACGGACACCGGGTTTCAAGAGGGGAGTTTCGCCATCTGCGGATGGCGACTTGAGGCGCTGCCTCAAGACTCCGCAAGCCTTTTGAAAAAGGCTTGACCGAAAACTTCATTTCGCCAGCGGGCGGGAATTCGTTCACACATTTTGCGATGCAAGATACATGTCCATCATTTGTTTAGCATCTTCTGCCTGTGTTCCCGCCGATTCGCAGATAAATCTGGGTGTCCAACCACGCTGCGCGATCAATTTTGCAAGCGGGGCAAAGTCCGGGCCGTACTGTTCATCTGCAAACGTCAGATGACGCACTTCACCCTTGGGGCCGTATTCAATATGCGAAAAGTGGCTGTGGAATACGCGGGCACGCTCGGTTCCAATGGTATTTTCCATCAAATCCAGCACCTGTGCAAATTCCTCTTCGGTCGAGCACTTGCCGCAGGTGCGGGCATTGAGGTGACCAAAATCAATACAGGGGAGCAGACGGTCGTCCAGTGCAACCAGCTCAAAAATCTCCTCTGCCGAGCCGATGACGCTCTGTTTGCCCATGGTTTCCAGGCAGATGGTGGTCGTATATCCGGCCTGCTCCACAGCGTTCAGAATGTCTCGTACGTTTTCTTTGGTATTTTCAAACGCTTTGGTGCGGGACTGTTTGCCTACGCCACCGGTATGAACAACAATACGGTCAGCCCCTAGCCAGGTTGCAGCCTGACAGGAAGCCAGTACATAGCCGATATTTTTCTGTACGCGCTCTTCATCACGGTTGGACAGATTGATATAGTACGGCGCGTGCAGCGACATGGCAATGTCATGCAGAGCAGCCTGCGCTGCAATCTTGCGTGCGGTTTCCTCACCGATATTCACGCCACGGCCGCACTGGTACTCATAGGCATTGAGTCCCATTTCGTGCAGCCAGCGCGGTGCGTCCACGGTGGCTTTAAACCCTGCCTTGGCGAACGACTGCGCGTTGCCGGCGGGGCCGAATTTAATTTCCATGTTCATTTCTCCTTCTGGCGCGGCGAATGAAGGCACTTTCCAGCAGGTGATAGCGTGCGCCAATCCAGAAATCACCGCGGTCGATGGTCTCGACGTAACAGGTTAGCGCGCCCAGACGGTTGCCGCCCAGCGTGTCAGTGTAAATCTGGTCGCCAATGACCGCGATCTGCGAGAACGGCAGCCCTAAACGTGCCGCACCCTGACGGAATCCGCGTGCAAGGGGTTTGAGGGCACGGCCCTGCCACTCGACACCGATGGACTCGGCGAAAATGCGTACCCGGTTGCCGTTGTTGTTGGACAGCAGCATGGGACGGATACCGGCGGCGCGCAGACTGTCCAGCCACTGAACGAGATGGTCGTTTCCGGTGGGCTGATGACGGGACACCAGCGTACCGTCCAGATCGATCAGACAGCCGCGGATGCCGTGTTCCAGCAAAAACGCGGGCGTGATGTCGGTCGCCGCGTCAAATACATAACGAGGGGTCAACAAATGTCTCATGGGATTTCTCCTGTCGTAAAATTCAAAACGGATGCATACAAATAGAAGCGTCAAAACAGCGACGCATAAAAAACGGGAAGGGAAGCGATCAGGGTATGGAGCACGAGCTGGTTTTGGTATGTGCCGGAGCCGATGAACGGCCGGCGAAAGCGAGCGGACTGCCGCTCTTGCACCTGTGTCTGGGACTGCGGCCAAACGGAGGATTGCAGCGCCTGACCCTGCCCGCACGGATGACGGGCTGTTATCTGGGCGTGTGTGACCGAGGGATGGAGCGATTTTCTCCGGCGGTCTGTGAGCAGCTCATCAGTGAAGCCGAGCGCATGGGCGCGATTGGTCTGGTGGCTGACTGCGAGCGTGGGACCGAGCCGGTGCAGGCGTTTTTATCTGCACTGGATGCACAGTGCGCAGACCGTCATCTGCCGCTTTACGTTCCGCTTGCGCAGGCAGACTGCGTACGGACCGCTCATCTGATTGCAGATACGGCCATTTCAGGCGGCAGTTTGCTCGATCGGTTTCAGGAACTCGTGCAGCGCTATCCCGGACGTATCGCAGCCGACTTGCGGCCGGTATCCTGTGATTTTACGCTGCCGTCGCCAAACAGTGACGGCACGGTGCTGCATGCCTCCGAGCGGGAAGCCCTGCGCATGCGCACGGGTGCGCAGACGTTTTTCTCGCGCGAACTATGCGCACGTTACTTTACCTACATGGACGAGGCCGAGAACGGGCACTTTGTCCTGTTCGACGACTCGGATACCATGCGGGAAAAGTGCAGATGCCTGACCGATTTGGGTGTGCATCCGTTTTTTGCGCGCTATCCTGATGTCAAATCGCTGATTAGTCCTTGACAAGGTCAGCGGTCTTTGCGCCGACCAGAGCGATGAGGTCATCCGGGGCGCACTCAATCTGCCAGCCGATCTTACCGGCGGACACCATAATCGTGGGTAAAATTTCTGCGATCTCGTGAAAAACGGTGGGGAACTGCTTTTTCATACCGACCGGCGAACAGCCGCCGCGAACATAGCCGGTCAGACCCAGCAGTTCCTTGACGTGCACCAGTTCGATGGCCTTTTCTCCGACGGCCTTAGCCGCTTTCTTCAAATCCAGTTCGGCATTCACCGGAATATCAAACACAAAATAGCCGCCGCTTTTGCCGCGTGCAACCAGTGTTTTATAGACACATTCGGGGTCCTGTCCCAACATTTCCGCAACCGAAACACCGTCCACGGCTTCTTTGCCGTGCGGATAGCTGTGCGGCGTATAGGATATCCCGTGCTGTTCGAGAATACGCATTACATTGGTTTTTTCCATGCTGTATCATCTCCTAAAATGGTATTATATCACGATTTACGAGCTGCGAAAAGAGATGAAATCACGAAATTTTCAAGAAGAACGGCTAACAGACCGACGAATTGTGGAAAAGATGCCAGTTTTCGAGAAGTTCGGGTTTTAAAAGCGGTTTCGGGTGTGGTATAATAGAGAAAAGCGTCTTGCGTATGCTTTTTCATCAAAATGAGAGGTGAATATGGTATGAATAAGGGTTTGTCGATCGGTGTATTTATTCTGGGGCTTTTGATGACCGGACTGAGCCTGACGGTGATGATTCTCGGCGCGTGCGGCATGGGTGCGCGGGACAGAAACGAGTATTAAAGAATTTGCACGTATGATTTCGCGGAATTTGGGACAAACTAGGGGAAAATCCACCGATCAAGGAGGTTTTTCCTATGGCACATATCTACCCAAAACGCAGAGGAGACCGCGAAGAGACGACGTGCGAATACGATGATTACGGTCGCTTGGAAAGCTGCCACCGACCGGGTCGCATGGACCCGACCGGGCTCGACGAGGTAGAGACCTATACCGATGTCTACAATGTACCCCATGAGCCGCCCAGACGCGCAAAGTAAGCAGGCAGCGCACTGGCTGCGCGCTGCCGCGCAGGCTGAAAACGGTCGGGCATTGCAGGCCATCGGCTGCGCCTATGCCGATCTGCTGGCAGCACAGTGCGAAGCGGACATGCACCGCGCAGTGCGGCGACAAAAAGAGGTGAACGGCAATGGCCATTCGTGAAGCACGGTTTCGATGCACGGGCACGCCCGATTACGGGATGCTGCGCGAGCAGATATCCATGCTGCATGGTGTGACCGCCATGGCGATCGATTCGCAGAACGCGGGTGTGATCGTGGACTGGGAAGATACGCAGATTACACCGCTGCGCATTGAGCTGACGCTCAACGCAATGGGATATCAAAAGCTGTAAACAAGAAAACCGCCCGAATTGGGCGGTTTTTTCTGTCTTAGAGTACAATCAGTTCCTTGGGTGCAAGGGTCAGATTGCGGTTGCCATCCTCGGTCAGGAACAGCATGTCCTCAATGCGGACACCGAACCGGCCGGGCAGATAGATTCCAGGCTCGGCGGTCAGAACAGCACCGGCGGGCAGCGGTTGTTCGCTGCGGGTGGATGCATTCGGTGCTTCGTGGATGAACAGTCCCACACCGTGACCAAAACCGTGACCGAAGCAGTCACCGTATCCGGCATCGGTGATGATCTGACGGGCAGCGCCGTCCACCGCCTGACCGGTCACACCGGCGCGTGCGGTCTGGATACCGGCAAGCTGTGCGTCCAGAACGGTCTGGTAGACCCGGCGCATCTCGTCGGTGACCGAACCGACCGCAACCGTGCGGGTCATGTCCGAGCAGTAGCCGTCGCAGATGCAGCCGAAGTCCATGGTCACGAAATCACCAGATTCGATTAGCTTGTCCGATGGTACGCCGTGCGGCTTGGACGAGTTGGCACCCGACACGACGATCGGGTCGAAGGACATATTTTCCGCACCATAGTGCAGCATTAAGTAGGTCAGACGGGCAGCGATCTCGCGCTCGGACACACCGGGCTTAATCTCGGACAGGATTTCCTCAAAGGCACGCTCAGCGATGCGCTGTGCGCGGACGATCTTGTCCAGCTCGTCCTGTGTTTTCACGGTGCGCAGCGTGTTCATCAAATCACCTTGTGCGACGGCCTCGGCACACAGACTATCCGACCAGCGCAGATAGTCGGCATGGGTCAGGCAATCGTCCTCCAGTGCGACCTTTGCAGCACCGTCCTCTCGAATCAGAGTATTGATGACTCCGGCATACGAGCGGCCGGGGCCGATCTCGCGCACTTCGGCATTGGTAATCTGTGCCTTTGCCGCTTCAATATATCGAAAATCGGTGTAGAACACCGCCTGCTTGTGCGAGACATAGAGCGCACCGGCAGTCGAGTGAAAACCGGTCGCGTAGCGGCGGTTTTTCTCGTCGGTCAGGACGATGGCATCCAGGTTTCGTGCGGTGAGTGCCTCGCGGATGGCTTGAATCTTCATGCGAGCAGCCCCTTTACCGCGTCAACAGCCAGCAGATAGCTGTTTTTGCCGAAGCCTGCGATGACACCGGCGCAGACCGGGCCGATGACCGACACATGGCGGAACTCTTCGCGGGCGTGGACGTTGGACAGATGTACCTCGACGACCGGCAGACGAACAGCGGCAATCGCATCGCGAATGGCGATGGAATAGTGGGTGTAAGCACCGGCGTTTAAGATGATGGCGTCGCAGTCCTCGCGTGCCGCGTGGATGCGGTCAATGATGGCACCCTCGGAGTTGGACTGGAAGACCACGCACTCCATACCATTTTTCTGGCACTTGTCGACGACTTCGGCGTTGATCGAAGCCATGGAATCACGGCCATAAATACCCGGTTCGCGCTCACCGAGCAGGTTGAGGTTGGGGCCGTGGATCAGCAGAATTTTTTTCATTGCGGTTCCCTCCGTTTGCGTTGAGATAGAATGACTTTATTATAGCATGGACAAAGCGGCAAAGCAAAAGCGCTGCATCAGGCGAGCAGGAAGCTCATGGCGGCGATGACAGCGGGCAGGGTGAACAGAGATAAGATGGTGGTCAGCGCCACAACCTTGGTCGAATAGAGGTAGTCCGAGCCGTACATCTGGGCGAACATCGCCGAGGCGATGGCGGTCGGTGCCGAGGTGCCGACCAGAAGAGTCAGCTTCGCCGTGTTGTCGAGCGGCATGAAGTAGAGAAGCGCCATGGTCAGTGCCGGGATGATCAGCAGACGAACCGCACCGACACGCCAGATACGCGCTTCGGTAAAGCAGGACGCGAGGTTGGTCTGTGCCAGATAGCCGCCCAGAACCAGCATGGCGAGCGGGGTATTGAGGTTTGTGATGTGAGTCAGTGCGCTGGCGACATCGGTCGGCAGGTTGACGGGCGAGAGGAAGAGCAGCATGCCGAGGACAGCTGCGATAATGCCGGGATTGAGCAGAATGCGCATCGGAGAAAAGCGGTAATCACGGTTGACCTGCATGACACCGTACGTCCAGAGGACGACTGCCATCACGACGATGTGTGCCGAACCCAGAAATACACCGGTCTCACCGAACATGGCACTTAAAAGCGGCAGCGACATAAAACCGTTGTTGGAAAAGACCGCGCACATGCGGCAGTCACGATAGTTTTCCGGGTGTCCTTTGCGGTAGAGTGCGTTGGAAAGTGCGATGGATACCACGAAAACCCCGCAGGCACTGAGCATGGTCAAACCGAGTGTCCCGGCAAGTGCTGGGTCAAAATCGCGGTTGAAGGAGGCAAGCACACAGCAGGGAATGACGATGGTGTTGAGCAGGGTGGACAGGTGTGTGGTAGTATGATTGTCAAAAATTCCGGTTTTAAACAGAATATAGCCGACCACCATCAGCAGGAACATAATAAGAATCTGATGCAAGACAATGATACTGTTTTCCAGTATGGACATGTTGGGAAATCCTCCTCGGAGATCAAAAATGCATTACTTTTATGATAATACGCCGGTCATCGGGTGTCAATGGGGCGCTTGGAAAAGGCATATCGGGGAAGAAATGCACATAGGATAGCGCAAGGAGAGGAGGCCGGAACAGAATGTGGATCAAACGAATGTTGTGTGGGTTTGTGTGCAGCGGTGTGCTGCTGACGCAGGCGGCAGCGCTGGCTGAGGTAGGGGGGATTCAGTCCAAAGCGGCAGCGCTGTATGCCGCGGACGGTACCGAATTATATAGTTACCACGCCGATGAAAAATTGCAGCCCGCGTCGGTGACTAAGATTATGACCATGCTGCTCGCGATGGAGGCGGTAGACAGCGGAAAGGTCAGTCTGAGCGACATGGTGACCGGTTCGGCCTACGCGGCATCGATGGGCGGCACACAGATCTGGCTCAAGGAAGGCGAGCAGCTGACGCTCGATGAGATGCTCAAGGCAATCGCGGTCGGCTCGGCCAACGACTGCGCGGTCGCGGTGGCCGAGCATCTGGCGGGCAGTGAGCAGGCATTTGTCGAGCAGATGAACGCACGCGCTAAGGAGCTGGGCTGCACGGGCACGACCTTTGTCAACGCCAACGGACTGGACACGGGAGATCAAAAGACGCTGACCACTGCACACGATCTGGCGCTCATCTCGGTGGAACTGCTGCGGCATCCGGGCATTATTGATTACACCAGCATTTGGATGGATACCATTCGCGACGGTGCGTTCACACTGGCCAATACCAATAAAATGCTGCGTAAGTATGACGGTATGATTGGACTCAAGACCGGCTATATCTCGGAAGCTGGCTTTTGTATCTCGGCGGCAGCCGAGCGGGATGGACTGACGCTGATTGCGGTGGTCATGGCAGCGCCTGACAAGGACACTCGCACTGCCGATGCCAGCCAGCTGCTCAACTACGGTTTTGCCAATTACGCAGCTTACACACCCGATCTGTCGGCAGCCTGCGGCGACCTGCCGGTCGTACTGGGTAAGGTGGACAGCGTTGGTGTGATGTGTGACGACCCGGGCAGCATGACCGTGCAGAAAGACCAGGTCAGCGGACTGACCGTGTCCTATGACCGGCCGGAATCTCTCGACGCACCGGTCACAAAGGGCGAGCAGATCGGAACAGCCAAGGTCATCGACGGCAACGGCGCTGTTGTGCGCGAGGTGGCTCTGCGGGCGGCAGAGGACGTCGAAAAGCAGAGCTTTTTGGATGTGCTCGGCGCGCTGTGCCGCGCGGCAAGCTGGGGCAGATAAACAAAGGACACCAAAAAAACTTTTGCAATTTGCTAAAAAAACAGCGCGAAGCGGTTGTTTTTTTGTACAGGGTATGGTAACATAAATACAACCTCATTGGGTTCGGAACACAGGCTATCCTGTGTACGAATTTGAACTAGGCTAGGAGGAAGTTACAATGGTAAAACTCATTATGGGCGCTGCCGGCACCGGCAAGACCAAGACGATTATTGATCTGGTAAATGCTGCGGTCAAGGAAGAGAAGGGCAGCGTTGTCTGCATCGCAAAGGGCGATAAGCTCAAGTTTGATATCTCTCATGACGCTCGTCTGATTAACGTCAAGGATTACGCAATTGACAGCTACCCGACTCTGCTCGGTTTCGTTGCCGGCCTGCACGCAGGTAACTACGATATCTCTAAGGTATATGTAGATGCGCTTTACAAGATCGTTGATTCCAAGGATGCCAGCGACGCAGAGAAGTTCCTGCTCGATCTGGATGCATTCTCCGCAAAGCACAGCGTTGATTTCGTCATCGCACTGAGCGAGGAGTCCATCCCGGCTACCGACGTGATGAAGAAGTATCTCTGATTTGTGTTGCAGCCCCTGCGATAAGCGGTGCGCAGTACAAACATTCTATTTGGATACATACGGTAAAAAAGTATCTTTTTTCATGGCATTTCCAACGAAATGCTAGCGTATGAAACTAAATTGAACCTACAAGAATTGACGTAATCTACAAGATTACGTCAATTTTTTTGTACATTTCGGATTACTTGTGAATAAATCCAGAAAACTTTTTGTGCTTTTATTCAAAAGGGCTTTTGTTTTCTTGTAAAATTCGGTATAATGAATAACAGATGTGTGGGACTGAGTGTTTTGTGCATCGAAATAACTGGGAAAGGCGGCGCGGAACGCGTATGCAAAAACGGAACACGCACACGGTCTGGCGCTTTTTGGCGCTGGTCGGTCAGCTGGGGTTTGCGCTCATCACCCCGATTGTCGTCTGTACGGCTGCGGCCTATTGGCTGTCTGAGCGGTTCGGACTGGGCGGGGTTCCGGTCATTCTGGGGATTTTCCTCGGATTGGGCGGCGCGGCGGTGTCCTTTCTCAAAGTAATGCGTCTGGCCCAACGGGCTGCGCGGAGACAGGAGGATGAGGATGCCTGATTATGCCATCGTTACCGATGAACTGCGTCGGCTGACCGTGCGGGTCATACCGGTCGCGCTGGTCATCTTTGGCCTGCTCGTGCTGCTTGGGCAGCCACTCGGGCAGGTTGCACTGGGTGTTCTGGCCGGTACCCTGTTTGCGCTCTGGAATTTTTACCTCATGGGGCGCAGCGCCGTGCGTGCAGCTTGCCAGACCAACCCGGGACGCGCCAGTAAAATCGTGACCCGGTCATACGCAATGCGCTATGTCCTGACCGCTCTGTTTCTCCTGGCGGTCATCTGGACTGGCCGTATCAGCGTACCTGCGGCGGTTTTGCCGCTGTTTTCTCCGAAAATCACCTTGATGATTTCACATTATTGGAAGAAAGGAGGAAAACCATAAGTGAATGCGGAAATCACTGGCGCTCGAGTCTATTGGGAATCCGACTTCACGCTTCCGCTGTTCGGGCATATTTCCATCACCGAAACCATGGTCAATGCCTGGGTGGTCATGCTGATCATCCTGGGACTGTGTCTGTTCTTCACCCACAATCTGCAAAAGATTCCGAAGGGAAAACAGGCGCTGATCGAAAAGGCCATTGAGATGGTGGACGGACTGATCGAGCAGAACATGGGCAAGGGCTGCCAGAGTTACGCGCCGTATATCGTGACGCTGCTACTTTCTTCGGTTCTGGGGTCGCTCGTCTCGCTGATCGGCCTGCGCTCGGTTACAGCAGACCTGAATACCACGCTCGGCTGGGCAATCATGACATTCTGTATGATTATCTACGCGAACATTCGGTATAAGGGCCTGGGCGGATACCTCAAGGGATTCCTGGAACCCATTCCGGTCATGCTGCCGCTCAACATTCTGAGCGAAATCGCGACCCCGGTTTCCATGAGCTTCCGTCACTTCGGCAACATCGCCGGCGGTATGGTCATCACGACCCTGCTGATGGGTGCGCTCAGCGCACTGTCCACTGCCCTGCATCTGCCGATCCCGCTTTTACAGATTGGTATTCCGGGCGTTCTGTCCCTGTACTTCGATCTGTTCTCGGGATGCATTCAGGCGTTTATCTTCAGTATGCTGACCATGGCTTACGTCGGCTCGGCGCGTGAAGCATAGGCAGATCAACACATTCGCATGTATGCGGGATGACTCCCGCGCAACAAAAGAAAATTATTTTTCGTAGGAGGAAAGAAATTTATGGATCCGAAAGCATTTGTAGCAGGTATGTCCGCTCTGGGTGCTGGCATGGCAATGATCGCAGGTCTTGGCCCTGGTATTGGTGAGGGTTACGTTGCAGGTCAGGCATGTTCTGCAATCGCTCGTCAGCCCGAGGCACAGTCCGACGTTACCCGTACGATGATTATGGGTATCGCAATGGCCGAGTCCACCGGTATTTACGCACTGGTTATCGCGCTGATCCTGATCTTCGCAAACCCGCTCGTCAGCAAGTTTGACTAAGATCGTCAGCAGCAACTTCCATCACGGAAGGAGGAAAACCAGTGGAAGTATTGACAAGGGCATTTGTTGACCTGAACCTGTGGTCGCTGTTTGTCACCATCTGCAATACGCTCATTACGTTCCTGATCGTCAAGCACTTCCTGTTTAAGCCGCTGCGCAAGATGCTCGCAGCACGCGAGCAGGAGGTACGGGATCTGTATGCACACGCAGAGACCGATCGCCGCGAGGCCGAGGCTATGAAGCGCGACTACACGGTATCGATCTCCAATGCCAAGCAGGAAGCGGCTGACATCGTTTCCAATGCGCAGAAGCGCGCGGAGCGCCATGCCGAGCAGATCCTTGAGCAGGCAAACCGTGAGGCTGCTGTCGCAAAGCAGCGTGCAGAGGAGAGCATTGAGCTCGAGCGCAAGAAGGCGATGAACCAGATGAAGGATGAAATCGCAGACCTGTCCGTTATGATCGCCTCCAAGGTGGTCGAGCGCGAGGTTAAGGCGGACGATCACAAGCGTCTGATCGAGGATTTCATCGATAAGGTAGGGTGAGCGCGTGGCAACGGTTGTCAGTGAGCGCTATGCGCTGTCCCTCTATGAGGTGGCGAAGGCGGAGAATATCGCCCCCGAGATGTACGAGGCCCTGCAAACGGTCTCCGATCTCTTTGAAACCTATCCCGATTATCTCAAGGTGCTGACCACGCCGTCGATCGGTCTGCCGGACAAGCAGAAAACCGTCCGCGCGGTGTTCGAAGGCCGTGTGCATCCGTATCTGCTCAATTTCCTGCTGCTTCTGACCGAGAAGCGCCGCATTGGGCTGATTCACGAGATGGCAGAAGCCTATCGGGATCTCTACTATCTGGAAGCCGGCATTTGTGCGGTGACCGCTGTCACGGCGATTCCGCTCGATGAGGCACAGATGGAAAAACTCAAAAATAAGATGGCCGGCGTGACCGGAAAGCAGATCGTCCTGAAAAATCAGGTCGATCCGAGCGTTCTGGGTGGTGTGCTCGTGCGCGTCGAGAACAAGCAGATCGACGACACGATCAAAAACCGCCTGAACGAGCTGACCACACGTCTGGGTCAAATAATTGCGTAAGGAAGAAGGTGACTTCATGGATTTACGCCCTGATGAAATCAGTACAATAATCAAACAGCAGATTACCAGCTACCAGTCGCAGATCAAGCTGCAGAACGTCGGTACGGTCGTATCGGTTGGTGACGGTATCTGCCATATCCACGGTCTGGAAGACTGTATGGCAGGCGAGATGCTGGAGTTCGAGGGCGGCGTATACGGTATGGCGCAGAACCTGGAGGAAGACCTTGTCGGTGCCGTACTGCTCGGTTCTGACCAGGATATCCGTGAGGGCGATACCGTCAAGCGTACCGGTCGTATCGTTGACGTACCGGTTGGCGAGAGCATGCTCGGCCGCGTCGTAGACGCACTGGGCGCGCCCATCGACGGCAAGGGCCCGATCTCGGCGGAAGAACACCGTCCGATCGAGTGCCCCGCTCCCGGCATCATTGAGCGTACGCCGGTTAACGTACCGCTTCAGACCGGTATCAAGGCAATCGACTCCATGATCCCGATCGGCCGCGGACAGCGCGAGCTGATCATCGGTGACCGCCAGACCGGTAAGACCGCGATTGGCCTGGACACCATCATTAACCAGAAGAGAACCGGCGTTATCTGTATCTATGTTGCGATCGGACAGAAGCGTTCGACCGTTGCACAGGTCGCAGAGACCCTGGCCGCAAACGGCGCGATGGATTATACCATCATCGTCGCTGCAACCGCGTCCGAGTCCGCGCCGCTCCAGTATATCGCACCCTATGCGGGCTGCTCGATCGGTGAATATTTCATGCACAAGGGTCGTGACGTTCTGGTCATTTACGACGACCTGTCCAAGCATGCAGTCGCTTATCGTGCACTCTCGCTGCTGCTCCATCGTCCGCCCGGACGTGAGGCATATCCCGGCGATGTATTCTATCTGCACTCTCGTCTGCTCGAGCGTGCAGCAAACCTCAAGGATGGCGGTTCTCTGACCGCTCTGCCCATCATCGAGACCCAGGCGGGCGACGTTTCGGCTTATATCCCGACCAACGTCATCTCGATCACCGATGGTCAGATCTTCCTCGAGACCGAGCTGTTCAACATGGGCGTCCGTCCGGCGGTTAACCCCGGTATCTCGGTATCCCGTGTTGGTGGTAACGCACAGATCAAGGCGATGAAGAAGGTATCCGGTACGCTCAAGCTGGCGTATTCGCAGTACCGCGAGCTGCAGGCGTTCTCGCAGTTCGGTTCCGATCTGGACGCCGACACCAAGGCGCGTCTGGCACAGGGCGAACGCATCGTCGAAGTGCTCAAGCAGCCGCAGAACAGCCCGGTACCGGTTGAGAAGCAGGTTGTTATCATCTTTGCCGTTGTTAACAAGTACCTCATCGATGTACCGGTTGAGCTGATTGCCGAGTTCGAGCGCGAACTGTTCGCGTATATGGACGGCAACCACGGCGATATTCTGGATTCCATCCGGGAGACCAAGACCATCGACGGCGTCAAGGACACCCTCCCGAAGGCCATCGAGGCGTTTAAGACGAAGTTCCTCAGCGAGCACTGATAAAGGAGGCGTTCTTAAATGGCTTCCGGCAACATGAAAGATATCAAGCGGCGTATCCGAAGCGTCGAATCGACCATGCAGATCACTAAGGCGATGGAGCTGGTCGCATCGAGCAAGCTGCGCCGTGCCAAGGAACGCGTAGAGCAGGCTAGACCGTATTTCTACGCGCTCCAGGAGACCGTCGCACGCATTCTGCGTGAGAATCGTCTGTCGAGTGCATACACCGGCGGACGGACGGTGAAAAAGAGTCTGTTCCTTGTGATCGCGGGCGACCGCGGCCTCGCAGGCGGCTATAACTCCGGCGTGCTCAAGCTGGCAGCCGCTGAGATGGAGGGCAAGGATGCGGTGGTCATCACCATCGGCAAGAAGGCACAGGAGTATTTCGGCAAGCGCGATTACACCGTGCTGGCCGATTACCCGGGCGTTGCCGAGCACATGACCATCGCGGATACCCACCCGATTACCGAGGATCTGCTCGCACGCTATCGTGCGGGCGAGATCGACGAGATCTGCCTGTGCTACACGGCGTTCGTATCTCCCATGACGCAGGAGCCGCGCATGGTGCGCCTGCTGCCCGTTGCACCCGAAGAGGGCGGCAAGGGCGAAAAGCGCGCAATGGCCGAGTGCGACCCCTCGCCCGAGGTGGTACTGAACGCGATCATTCCCGAGTACCTCTGCGGCACGCTGTACGGCGCGGTCGTCGAGTCTTATGCATCCGAGCAGTCGGCTCGCCGTATGGCGATGGAGTCCGCATCGGATAATGCAAACGAGATGATCGAAGATCTCAACCTGTCCTACAACCGTGCCCGTCAGGCGGCGATCACGCAGGAGATCACCGAGATTGTCGCGGGTTCCGGCGCCGTGGGCAGCTAAATAAAGTCACAGAAATTAGGGAGTTTTGCCAATGAGTGAGCAGAATATTGGTACCCTGGTCCAGATCATTGGACCGGTACTGGATATCAAATTTCCCGCGGACGCCCTGCCTAAACTGCTGAACGCAATCACGATCACTGCGCCCGACGGCCATGTCGTGACCGTAGAGGTCGCGCAGCACATCGGCCAGGATACCGTCCGCTGCATCGCAATGCAGTCCACCGACGGCCTGGTGCGCGGCATGGACGCTGTCGACACCGGCGCGCCCATCTCCGTACCGGTTGGTCGTGAGAACCTGGGCCGTATCTTCAACCTGCTCGGCGAGCCGGTTGACAACAAGCCGGCGGTTGACACCAGCGAGCGCTGGCCGATCCATCGTCCGGCTCCGGCTTACGAGGATCAGCAGCCGCAGACCGAGATCCTGGAGACCGGTATCAAGGTCGTCGACCTGATCGCGCCCTACGCAAAGGGCGGTAAGATCGGTCTGTTCGGCGGCGCAGGCGTCGGCAAGACGGTCATCATCATGGAGCTCATCAACAACATCGCCAAGCAGCACGGCGGTATTTCGGTATTCACCGGTGTTGGCGAGCGTACCCGTGAGGGTAACGACCTGTACAATGAGATGCAGGAGTCCGGCGTTATCGACAAGACCGTTCTGGTTTACGGTCAGATGAACGAGCCGCCCGGAGCACGTATGCGCGTCGGTCTGTCCGGTCTGACCATGGCGGAGTACTTCCGCGATGTGGAAGGTCAGGACGTACTGCTGTTTATCGACAACATTTTCCGTTTCACCCAGGCGGGTTCCGAGGTATCGGCACTGCTGGGTCGTATGCCGTCCGCGGTAGGTTATCAGCCGACCCTGGCAACCGAGATGGGTGCGCTTCAGGAGCGTATCACCTCGACCAAGAAGGGCTCGATCACCTCGGTTCAGGCCGTATACGTGCCCGCCGACGACCTGACCGACCCGGCTCCGGCAACCACGTTTGCCCATCTGGATGCGAAGACCGTTCTGTCCCGTCAGATCGCGTCGCTCGGTATCTATCCTGCGGTTGACCCGCTGGATTCCACCTCGCGTATCCTGACGGCTGACATCGTAGGCAAGGAGCACTATGAGGTTGCACGCGCCGTACAGTCCATCCTCCAGCGCTACAAGGAATTGCAGGACATCATCGCAATTCTGGGTATGGACGAGCTGTCTGATGAGGATAAGATGACGGTTGCCCGTGCACGTAAGATTCAGAATTTCCTGTCCCAGCCGTTCCATGTTGCGGAGCAGTTTACCGGTATGGCCGGTAAGTATGTACCGGTCAAGGAGACCATCCGCGGCTTCAAGGAGATCCTGGAGGGCAAACACGACGATCTGCCCGAGTCGGCATTCCTGTTCGTCGGTACCATCGAGGAGGCAGTGGAGAAGGCAAGGAAGGGAGCATAAGTTATGGCTACCTTTCATCTGCGGGTTTTGACCGCCGAGAAGTCCTTTTTTGAGGGCGAGGTCGATCGCTGCATCGTGCGCACGGCCACCGGCGACGTCGGCATCCTGCCAAACCATACCCCGTACCTGGCACCGCTGGGTATCGGCGGCCTGACCATCTATCAGGATGGCAAGCCGCGCCTCGCGGCGGTTGCACATGGCTTCCTGGAGGTCGGTGACAATCAGATGACCATCATTGCGCGCACTTGCGAGTGGGCGGATGAGATCGATCTGAACCGCGCCGAGGAGGCACGCAGGCAAGCTGAGGCCAGCCTGCACACGCAGGCCAGTGCCAAGGAGATGGATGTGGCACAGATCAAGCTCAAAAAGGCGATCAACCGCATCCGTATTGCACAGAAATAATGAAAAGCACCCGGTTTTCCGGGTGCTTTTGTTCGTCGAAAAACTTCGGTTTTTCGACGAGCAGGCGTCCGCCGCGCGAAGCGCTTTGGACGAAGAATGCCCGGAACCGCGCATAAATGAACGATTCCGGGCATTTTGCTGTGTAAAAAGTCACGCGCATGTCGCGACTTTTTACTGGATTTCATACGCGCTATGAGCGCGGGAGACTTGTTTCATAAGTGCAGCGTCTGGTTTTCCAGGCGCTTTTTGTTCTGGACGGATATGAAAAAACACCGCTGCAATGGAACAGCGGTGCTTTCAGGAGGAAGGAAAATTCAGCGCATCGCGAGAGGGAGGAAGCGCGATGCGCTGAGCAGATCAAAGTTTTTCGAACTTGCTTGCCGGAGCACGGCAAATCGGGCAGTGGTAGTCTGCGGGCAGATCTTCCTTGGGATAGATGTAGCCGCAAACCGTGCACTTCCAACCGATCTTCTTGTCCAGCGTGCGGAAGACCGGAGCAGCCAGCGGTGCTTCGTTGCCGCGTGCATTCCATGCACGTACCGTCATAACAGGGTCGGTCGAGAACGCTTCGGCGTCGATGACTTCCAGCATGTACAGCGTGTGAGAGCCGGCATCCAGCTGGTCAAGGACGCGGAAGGAAATCCGTGCCACCATGCCTTCCTTGAGGTAGGGGGAACCCTGTGCATCGGTCAGCGTATCGAATTTAGAAAACTTATCGATTGCACGACCGGATTTGTAACCAAATTCGTTGAGAATATTGTCCGGGCAAGAAGCGCCGACCAGCGTGATAGAGAGCACACCGGCCTTGTCGATGGCCTTCTTGGTTGCGCTGGACTGGCTCAGGGAAAGAGAGAACTTTTCCGGGGTAGACGAGGTGATTTGTGACAAAGAGTTGACAATACAGCCATAAAACTTGCCGTCAGCAGCGGCTGAAGCCAGGTAGAGACCGTAATCGAATTGATCGAGAATTGCGCGATCCATGGATGCACCTCCTATATAATAAATGAGAATGAATATCCTTTAAAAAAGTATACCACATTCGGAATCAAAAGGAAACGGCGGATGCAACAAAATATGCAAGAGAAAATTGTACCATTCTTCCAAAATCGTTAAAAGACGTTGTGCAGGGAAGGGTACTCGAGTTCGGGCAGATGGCGCAGCATGCCGGTCAGTTCTGCAACCTGCAAACGGGTCTCATTGAGGTCTCTGTTGTTTGCCGCCTGAATGGCACGGCGGTAAAGGTTTTCAATCTGGTCGATCTCGTTGTGACGGATGAGTGAGGCGAGCAGCGGTTTGTGATCGGCCCATGCGTCAAAGCATTCGGTCAGCACCGCGGGATCGGTCTGTCCATCGACTGCGGCAGCCAGCGCATCGGTGGTACGGGCGACCGCCTGGTATTCGGCAAAACAGCTCACGCTGAGCAAAAAAAGCAGGGTGCATGCAGCAATCAGACGTTTCATAGGCCCTCCTTGCGCTGAATGTATTGGTTTCCGCAGTCATCCAGAGTCATCAGGAAGATATCTTCCATGCGCTTGGCACCTGATTTTTTGACCCGGTGTTCCAGTTCGGACAGGCTGACGTTTAGGCGGCGCAGATTGCCGAGCACCGGTTTGCCGTCGGTGATGACCAGAAAAGGTGCACCGGTTTCGTTGGGAGACAGGCCGAGCAGCTCTGCGGTGACCGGCTGGGCGGACGGTTTGAGCACGTAGGACAGCTGACCATTGGGCTCTAAAATGCCGTACTTGACGTCGGCAACCGTCTGGATATTGTTCTGCCGCAGCGCTTCCACGATCTCGTCGGTGGTGATGCGCAGATCGTGCAGTTTGCGCTCGTCCACCTTGCCGTTATAGATGAGTACGGCTGCACGGCCGTTGACCAGACGGCGCAGACGGCGGCTTTTGAGGCACAGAAAGGAGACGATGATTTCAATGGAAATCAGGGTGACGATGGGCACCAGTCCGGCGGTTAAGGGGACGCCCAGATCCTGCATGGGAATGGCAGCAAGTTCGGATATCAAAATCGTGATCACCAAGTCGGACGGCTCCAGCTCTCCGATCTGCCGTTTTCCCATCAGCCGCATGGCGCAGATGACCGCGACGTAAAGGATAAGTGTGCGCACGAGAGAAACAGTCATGGCAGGGAATGCCTCCTTTTTTTGTCTGCATTTTCCGATTTATTGTGTCCGGTGTATCAGAAAATTATGCATATTGTCGGAAGATTTTCGTTGACAAAAGTGTGAAAGAATTCTATAATGGGTACAACGGAACACAAACAGACAAACGCAATGAACGGGACAGTAACCCCCGATCTCTTTCAGAGAGCCGCCGGTCGGTGCAAGGCGGCAGAGGGAAGGTGCGCGAACACTCGCCCGCGAGCGGCTCCGGTGAATCCCAATTCGGGTAGTAATTTGAGACGGCAGGCCACCGTTAACCGGCTCTGTATACGGCGTACCTTGCCGTATGCAACGAGAGGTCGTCCCACTTTGGACGGCAAGCAGAGTGGTACCGCAGAGAGCCAAGTTTTGGGTCTTTGTCTCTTGCAAAAGAGGCAAAGACCCTGTTTTTATATCCAAAAGAAAGGTAAGACGGCAAATGAGACTGAATGGATCACAGATTTTGTGCGAGACCCTGATCGAACAGGGTGTTGACACGATTTTCGGCTATCCGGGAGGCGCTGTCCTGAATATTTACGACGCGCTCTACCAATATAGTGACCGCATTCGCCATGTGCTGACCGCGCACGAACAGGGCGCGTCGCATGCGGCCGATGGATATGCCCGCGCAACGGGCAAGACCGGTGTCGTCCTGGCAACTTCGGGCCCGGGCGCAACCAATCTGGTCACCGGCATTGCAACTGCTTACATGGATTCTGTGCCCATGGTCGCGATCACCGGCAACGTCGGCGTACCGCTCATCGGCAAAGACTCCTTCCAGGAAGTTTATATTGCCGGCATTACCATGCCCATCACAAAGCATAACTTCGTGGTAAACCACGTCGAAGATCTGGCAGACACCGTGCGCGAAGCCTTCCGCATTGCGCAGAGCGGTCGTCCCGGACCGGTCCTGATCGATATCCCCAAGGATGTCACGGCGGCTATGTGCGAGTTTGAGAACAAGCCGGTGCAGGACATCGAGGAGACCTACGACGTGTCCGAGGAAGACTTCAAGCGCATCGCAGAAGAGATCAACGCGGCACAGTGCCCGATCATCTACTACGGCGGCGGCATCGTAGCCTCGCACGCATGCGAGGAGCTGGTCGCACTGATGCACAAGGCGGACATCCCGGCAACCGGCACCATGATGAGCATGGGCTGTGTACCGGCGGACGATCCGCTTTATCTGGGCATGATTGGCATGCACGGTAAGGTATCGGCCGGCTGGGCAGTTGACCGCGCAGACCTGCTGCTGTCCATCGGCGCACGCTTCTCCGATCGCGTTGCGACCAACACCAACCGCTTTGCACCCGATGCACGCATCATTCACATCGACATCGATGCAGCTGAGATTAACAAGAATATGCCGGCAGACGATTATCTGGTCACCGATGCACGTACCTTCCTGTCGGGCGTTCTGCCCTATGTCAAGGAGACCAAGCACGACGCATGGCGCGCACAGATTGCCGACTGGGTCAAGAATCTGGACTACAAGCCCAAGGATGCCGACGATTGCCTGCATCCGCACCAGATCGTCAAGATGTGTGCGGAGCTGGGCGGTGACGATCTCATCATCGCGACCGACGTTGGTCAGCATCAGATGTGGGCGGCACAGTACTGCGGCCGCCGTCACTCCCGCCAGTTCATCTCGTCCGGTGGTCTGGGCACCATGGGCTTTGGCTATGGCGCGGCAATCGGTGCAAAGATCGCTTGCCCGGATAAGCCGGTCATCCACATCACCGGTGACGGCTCCTTCCACATGAACCTCAACGAGCTGTGCACAACGGTTACCTATAATCTGCCCGTTGTCACGGTCATTATGAACAATCAGGTACTCGGCATGGTACGCCAGTGGCAGACCATGTTCTACGAGAAGCGCTACTCGTCAACCACGCTCGAGCGCAAGACCGATTACGTCAAGCTGGCCGAGGCGTTTGGTGCACAGGGCTTCCGATGCACGACACCGGCCGAGCTGCATGAGGCACTGACCAAGGCACTCGCGCACAACGGCCCGACCATCATCGACTGTGTCATCGACCGTGACGAGCGCGTGCTGCCCATGATCGCGGCAGGCGATGACATTCGCAATATCGTGGCGGACTAAGGAGGCGAGAACATGCAGAAATATATCGTTTCGGTTCTGGTAAAGAACCATGCGGGCGTTCTGGCGCGTGTCGCCAGCCTGTTTGGCCGCCGTGCCTTCAACATCGATTCGCTGACTGTATCCGCGACGACCGACCCGTCGATCTCGCGTATGTCGATCATCGTCGCAGGCGACGAGAAGATCCTCGAGCAGGTCATGAAGCAGGTGTCCAAGCTCTATGAGGTACTCTGGGTCGAGCAGCTCTGGGAGGAAGACAGCTACTGTAAGGAGCTGGTCTTCGTCAAGCTGTCCACGCCGGACGGCCTGAGCCGTGACGCCATTCGCGAAGTGGCTGAGGTTTATAACGCAAATGTCGTTGAGGCAGTCGGCAACGCGATGATCGTCGAGCTGACCGAAGTGCCCAGCCGCATTGACGCCTTTCTGGACGTCATTTCCAATTTTGATGTCATCGAGATGTGCCGTTCGGGCGTCACCGCGATGATCCGATAACGCAATCAATTTATTCACCTATAAATGGACTTTAGGAGGAAACAACCATGGTAAAGATGTATTACGATGCAGACTGCAACCTGTCCGTACTCGACGGCAAGACCGTTGCCATTCTGGGCTTCGGTTCTCAGGGTCATGCGCATGCAATGAACCTGCACGACTCTGGCGTTAAGGTCGTTGTTGGTCTGCGTCCGGGCTCCAAGCATATCGCAAAGGCTGAGGCTGCTGGTTTGACCGTTAAGACCCCCGCAGAGGCAGCTGCTGAGGGCGATATCATCATGATGCTGGTTCCTGATGAGAAGCAGGCTGACATCTACAAGGAAGTTGTAGAGCCCAACCTCAAGCCGGGCAACGCACTGGCATTTGCACATGGCTTCAACATCCACTTCAAGCAGATCATCCCGCCGGCAGACGTTGACGTTATCATGATCGCACCCAAGGCTCCGGGTCACACCGTACGCCGTACCTACGTTGAGGGCAAGGGTATTCCGGATCTGGTATGTGTACATCAGGACGCAACCGGCAAGGCAATGGATATCGCTCTGGCTTATGCGGCAGCAATCGGCGGCGGCCGTGCCGGCATCCTGGAGTCTACCTTCCGCACCGAGACCGAGACCGACCTGTTCGGTGAGCAGGCTGTTCTGTGCGGCGGCGTATGCGAGCTGATGAAGGCTGGCTTTGAGACCCTGGTTGAGGCTGGTTATGCGCCGGAGAACGCATACTTCGAGTGCATCCACGAGATGAAGCTGATCATCGACCTGGTGAACGAGGGCGGCTTCGCTAAGATGCGTTACTCGATCTCCGATACCGCTGAGTACGGCGATTACCGCACCGGCAAGCGCATCATCACCGAGGAGACCCGCAAGGAGATGAAGAAGATCCTGCGCGAGATCCAGGATGGTACCTTCGCTTCCGAGTGGATTCAGGAGAACAAGGCCGGCGGCCGTGCGAAGTTCCTGGCAACTCGTCAGCTCGAGGCAGAGACCCTGCTCGAGGAGACCGGCAAGAAGCTGCGCGGCATGATGAGCTGGATGAAGAAGTAATTTTCATAGATCGTGCACCGGGGGACGGACGGCTGTGCCGCCCGTCCCCTTTTTCCGTATGAAACTTAAAGGAGGGAATCCCTTTGTCTAAGAGAAGTGATAACATCACCGCGGGCGCTGCGCGTATGCCCAACCGCTCGCTGCTGCGTGCCTGCGGTATGACCGATGAGGAGATGAACCGCCCGATCATCGGCGTTGTCTCGGCTTACTCCGAGATCATCCCCGGACATATTAACCTCGATAAGATTGCAGACGCAGTCAAGGCAGGCGTATCCATGGCAGGCGGCACGCCGGTTGTCGTTCCGGCGATCGGCGTATGCGACGGCATCGCAATGGGTCACATCGGCATGAAGTACTCGCTGCCGTCCCGTGAACTGATCGCGGACTCGGTTGAGACGCTGGCACAGGCACACCAGATGGACGCACTAGTGCTCATCCCCAACTGTGACAAGATCGTGCCCGGCATGCTCATGGCAGCGGCTCGTCTGAACATCCCGTCCATTCTGGTATCGGGCGGTCCTATGCTGGCAGGTCACTTCGGCGGTGAGGAGATCTCGCTGTCCAAGACCTTCGAGACCGTCGGCGCATACAAGGCCGGTCTGGTTACTGAGGAACAGCTCATGGAGTGCGAGTGCGGCTCGTGCCCGGGCTGCGGTTCCTGCTCGGGTATGTACACTGCAAACTCGATGAACTGCCTGTCCGAGGCCATCGGTATGGCACTGCCGGGCAACGGCACCATTCCGGCTGTCCATGCAGCACGTATCCATCTGGCAAAGCATGCCGGTATGAAGATCATGGAGCTGCTTGAAAAGGACATTAAGCCCCGTGATATCCTGACCCCGAAGGCATTCCGCAACGCGCTGACCTGTGAGATGGCGCTCGGCTGCTCGACCAATACCGTTCTGCACCTGCTGGCAATCGCACACGAGGCTGGCGTTGACGTCAATCTGGAACTGCTCAACGAGCTGTCGTCCAAGGTACCCAATTTGTGCCATCTGGCACCGGCAGGCCCGCACCACATCGAAGAGCTGTATATGGCAGGCGGCATCCCGGCTGTTATGCACGAGCTGACCCGTCGCGACCTGCTCGACCTGTCGCTGCTCACTGCGACTGGCAAGACGGTTGGCGAGAATCTGGAAGGCGTGACCAATAAGAATCCCGAGGTCATCCGTCCGATCGACAATCCGTACTCTGAGACCGGTGGTATCGCCGTTCTGTGGGGCAACATCGCAGAAAATGGCTGCGTTGTCAAGCGTTCGGCAGTTGCACCTGAGATGATGGTGCACTCCGGCCCGGCTCGCGTATTCGATTCCGAGGATGATGCCATCGCATCCATCTATGCAGGCAAGATCAACAAGGGTGACGTTGTTATCATCCGCTACGAAGGCCCCAAGGGCGGCCCGGGTATGCGCGAGATGCTCAACCCGACCTCGGCACTGGCTGGTATGAAGCTGGACAAGGATGTCGCACTCATCACCGACGGCCGTTTCTCTGGTGCGTCGCGTGGCGCATCCATCGGTCACGTTTCGCCCGAGGCTGCTGCTGGCGGCAACATCGCACTCATCCAGGAAGGCGATACGGTTGAGATCGATATTCCGAACAGCCGTGTTCATCTGGCTGTTTCCGATGAGGAGCTGGCTGCACGCCGCGCCAAGTGGATTCCCAGAGAGCCCAACATCAAGTCCGGCTGGCTGTACCGCTATTCGCGTATGGTCTCCTCGGCAGATAAGGGTGCAATTCTGGAGTGATCAGAAATACAGAGATCCTGAAACCAACGGTTTCAGGATCTTTTTTTGCGCTCTTTGGTTGCCTTGTCGCTCTTGGTGAACAGCTCACGTACACCGATCCATAGGAGCAGAACACCGAACCCGCGGCGAATCAGGGACAGGTCGAGCTGTGCAGCCAGAACGCAGCCCAGAATCGACAGAGGAATGCCGGACAGAATGCAAAACAGAGCGGCTTTTTTGTCGATCAGTCGGTTTTTCCAGTGGCTGATGAGCGCGGGCGGTGCGCAGGCCAAAAAGTACAGCAGATTCATGCCTGCCGCATCGCGCTGGCTGACACCCATCACACAGGTCAGCCATAGCATGAGTAAAGAGCCTCCGCCGATGCCGAAGCCGGATAAAATACCGGTCGCAAGGCCAATCGCGACGGCAAACAGGATGTTTGTCATAGCAGCAGCACCGCACGAATGCCGCCGTACAGGATGAGTGCACCGAAGGCGCGGCGCAGCCAGACCATGCGGACATTTTTGAAAATTCGGCCGGCAATCAGACCACCCGCCGCACCGCCGACCAGATAGGGAAGTGCGTCGGTGACAGGGAGCGCGCCGTTTAGATAATAGACGATGACCGACAGGATGGACAGGGGGAAGATGACGGCAACTGAGGTCGCAAAGGAGCTGCGCTCGGGCAGTCCGCACCAGCGGGTGAGCAGGGGAACGAGAAACAGACCGCCGCCTGCGCCGAACAGGCCATTGGCCAGACCGGCCAGCGCACCGGTACATAGGAATCGGTATTTTTTGGACATAAAAAATCCCTCCGTGCGCTAGTGTGCACAGAGGGATGCAGAATATACAGATTATACCTTGCTTGCCCAGTTGCCGGTTGCGGCAGCGGTCAGGTAAGCGTTGATAAAGCCGTCGATGTCGCCGTCCATCACTGCGTTGATGTTGGAGGACTCAAACGCGGTACGGGTGTCCTTGGCGAGGGTGTAGGGCATGAAGACGTAGGAACGAATCTGGCTGCCCCATTCGATTTTCTTCTGGTCGCCCTTGATGTCCGAGATCTTGTCCAGGTGCTCGCGTTCCTTGATCTCGACCAGCTTGGAACGCAGCATCTTCATACAGTTGTCCTTGTTCTGGAACTGCGAACGCTCGGTCTGGCAGGCAACAACGATGCCGGTCGGCTTATGGATGAGTCGAACCGCAGACGAGGTCTTGTTGATGTGCTGACCGCCTGCACCGGACGAACGGAATACCTGCATTTCGATGTCGGCGGGGTTGATCTCGACGTCCTGCGAGTCGTCTGCGATCTCCGGGATGACCTCGACAGCCGAGAACGAAGTGTGACGGCGGCCGGAGGAGTCGAAGGGGGAGATACGAACCAGACGGTGAACACCGGACTCACCCTTGAGGTAGCCGTAAGCGTTCTCGCCCTCGATGAGGATATCGGCGGACTTGAGGCCGGCTTCTTCACCGTCCTGATAGTCCATGATCTTGTAGGTAAAGCCGTGACGCTCTGCCCAGCGGGTGTACATACGATAGAGCATGGAGCACCAGTCCTGCGCCTCGGTGCCGCCTGCACCTGCGTGGAAGGATACCAGTGCGTTGTTCTTGTCGTACTCGCCGGTCAGCAGGGTCTGCAGCTTCTGACGGCTGATGCTCTCCTCGAGCTCGGCAAAACCGGTCTCAAGCTCCTCGAGCATGGACTCGTCTTCGGACTCGATAGCCAGCTCACACAGGGTGATGAGGTCTTCCCACTGTGCGTACATGCGGTTGAAGGTCTCGATCTTTTCCTTGAGCGAACCCATACGGGAGACGACCTTCTGCGAAGCCTCAGGGTCATCCCAGAAACCGGGCTGCGCCGACTTCATTTCCAGCTCGTCTACCTCACGCGCCGCCTGCTCGAGACCCAGGTTGCCGCGCAGTTCCTCGATCGCCGGTTCAAGGTTGTGCAGTTTTACCTTGTATTCTTCAAATTGCAGCATCTTTCGTGCTCCTTTACGATATAATATCTTTTCACTTATCTGTTATTATAATATACCGGAGGGCGCGCTGTAAAGAATTTTTCTGCATACACTTGACAAGGTCTTTCAAAGGGTTTATTATAAACATCACATAAAAGGGAGTAGCTCACGCATGGCGTGGAACGATGTCGTCAGTACGATCGCACAGCGCGATCCGTATCGTCCCGTAAGCAGCAAGACTTTTATTGCATGTGTTTTTGGTGTGCAATGAAAGTCTTTTTTTGTTGCACACGCCGGAAAGGAGTCGTAATTTATGTCACCAATCTTAGCCGTCATCTGTCTCGTCGCTGGTTTCGCTCTGCTCGTCAAGGGTGCAGACTGGTTCGTCTCGGGCGCGTCCGGTCTGGCACGCCGTCTGGGCGTGTCACCGCTGATTATCGGCCTGACCATCGTGGCCTTCGGCACGTCAGCCCCCGAACTTGCAGTCAGTGTGACCGCAGCGCTGGACGGCGCAAACGAAATTGCCGTCGGCAATGTTGTCGGATCGAACATCTTCAACCTGCTGGTCGTTGCAGGTGTGAGCGCGATTTTGTGTCCGCTGGCTGCAGACCGCACACTGCTGCGGCGTGACTGGCCGTGCTCGGCGCTTGCAGCCATTATTTTGACGGTTATGCTGACGTTCGGCAACAATATCACCCGTTTTGAGTCGATTATCCTGCTTGTTTTGTTTGCAGGTATGCTGGTATGGCAGATTCGCGGAACGAGCGTGCCGACCGAGAACAATGCAGAGGAACACCGTCCGGGCTGGCTGCTTGCCGTAGGAATTGTGGGCGGTATCGCATGCATCGTCATCGGCGGTCAGCTGTCGGTCAACGGTGCAACCGAACTGGCACGCGCATTCGGCTGGAGTGAGAGTCTGATCGGCCTGACCATCGTGGCAATCGGCACCTCTCTGCCCGAACTAGTCACCTCGATCGTTGCAGCACGCCGCGGGGAAAACGAAATCGCAATGGGCAACGTCATCGGTTCCAACCTGTTTAACATTCTGGGCATTCTGGGTATCTCGGCGCTCCTCAACCCGATCACCGTTGCGCCGACCGCGGTCTTTGACGCAGCCCTGCTCACGGTCGTGTCTCTGGTCTTCTGGTTTATCGCACGCCGCGGCACGCTGCCCCGCGCAGCAGGTGTCACGATGGTCATGATTTATATCGCTTACACCGGATATCTCATCGTGCGCTGAATGGGATGAAAATTACCGCCAAATTTACAAAAAGTTCTTTTTAATCTAGGTTTTTATGTGGTATAATAACTGCGTTTAGGTTGTTATACCACATTCTTTTTTTCTGAACGGTATAAAATTGCACGTTTACACCTTTTCAGTTCGGGAATATCTGTGGTATAATACAGAATGGCGTATTCTAATGGAACAACTATTACGCTGCGGTTTCGATCGCGGCGTGGAATAAAGGAAGGCTTTATTATATGGCAGGATTACTTGAAAAGATTTTCGGTACCCACTCGAGCCATGAGCTGAAGAAGATCTATCCGATCGCGGACAAGGTCATGGCGCTCGAGGACGAGTACCGTAAGCTGACAGACGAGCAGCTGCGCGGCAAGACCGCGGAGTTCAAGGAGCGCTATCAGAACGGCGAAGACCTGGACAAACTGCTGCCCGAAGCATTCGCAACCATGCGCGAGGCATCCGACCGCGTACTGGGCATGCGTCACTACCGCGTACAGGTCATCGGCGGCATCGTGCTGCACCAGGGCCGTATCGCGGAGATGAAGACCGGTGAAGGTAAGACCCTGATGGCAACCCTCCCAGCATACCTCAACGCACTGACCGGCAAGGGCGTACACATCGTTACGGTCAACGACTATCTGGCAAAGCGTGACTCCGAGTGGATGGGCAAGGTATACCGTTACCTCGGTCTGTCGACCGGTCTGGTCATCCATGCGGTTGCACCGCAGGATCGTAAGGCGATGTACGAGGCTGACATCACCTACGGTACCAACAACGAGTTTGGTTTCGACTACCTGCGCGACAACATGGCCATTTATATGAACCAGCGCGTACAGCGCGGCCATGCATTCGCCATCGTCGATGAGGTGGACTCCATTCTGATCGATGAGGCGCGTACCCCGCTGATTATTTCCGGTCAGGGCGAGGAGTCGACCGCGATGTACCAGCTGGCTGACCGCTTCGCACAGACCCTGTCCGCTCTGCGCGTCAAGGAAGTCGACGCAAAGGAAGAGCAGGACGATATCGATGCAGACTACATCATCGATGAGAAGGCACGCACCGCAACCCTGACCCCGAAGGGCCAGCAGCGCGCAGAGCAGTACTTCCACATCGACAACCTGTCCGATCCCGAGAACACCACCCTCATGCACCACATCAACCAGGCCATCAAGGCACGTGGTGTCATGCAGCGCGATGTCGACTACGTTGTTCGCGACGGTCAGATCATCATCGTCGACGAGTTCACCGGCCGTCTGATGTTTGGCCGCCGCTATAACGAGGGTCTGCATCAGGCCATCGAGGCAAAGGAAGGCGTAAAGGTTCAGAACGAGTCCAAGACCCTCGCGACCATCACCTTCCAGAACTTCTTCCGTCTGTACGGCAAGCTGTCCGGTATGACCGGTACTGCACTGACCGAGGAAGAGGAGTTCCGTTCCATCTACAAGCTGGATGTTATCGAAGTTCCGACCAACCGTCCGGTTATCCGTAAGGACAACCCGGATGCGGTTTACAAGAACGAGCGCGGCAAGATGCTGGCGACCATTCGCCGCATTGAGGAGTGCCATGCCAAGGGTCAGCCGATTCTGGTTGGTACGGTTTCCATCGAGAAGTCCGAGATGCTCTCGTCCATGCTCAAGAAGCGCGGCATCAAGCACACCGTCCTGAACGCGAAGTATCACGAGCAGGAGGCAGAGATCGTTGCACAGGCAGGTAAGCCCTATGCGGTTACCATCGCAACCAACATGGCTGGCCGTGGTACCGATATCAAGCTGGGCGGCAACGATGAGCAGATGGCTGTCGCAACCATGAAGAAGGAAGGCTACTCTGAGGAGCTGCTCGTCGAGGCAACCGGCTACGCGGATACCGATGACGAGGAGATCCTGGCAGCACGTGCTCGTTACAATGAGCTGCTGGAAGAGTACGGCGTACAGGTCAAGAAGGATGCAGAGATCGTTCGCGCTGCCGGCGGTCTGTATATCCTGGGCACCGAGCGCCACGAGTCCCGCCGTATCGACAACCAGCTGCGCGGCCGTGCCGGCCGTCAGGGCGACCCGGGTGAGTCTTCGTTCTATATCTCGATGGAAGACGACCTGATGCGTCTGTTCGGTTCCGAGCGTATCCAGAAGATGATGGAAAATCTGGGCATCGCAGACGACGAGCCCATCGACCAGAAGATCCTGTCCGGTGCGATTGAGAACGCACAGAAGAAGATCGAGGGTCGTAACTTCTCCATCCGTAAGCACGTCCTCGAGTACGACGACGTTATGAACACCCAGCGTGAAACCATCTACTCGCAGCGCCTGAAGGTACTGTCGGGTGAGGATGTCAGCGGCAATATCCTGTCCATGATCGATACCACCATCGAGAACGCTGTCCATGCAGCCGTTGGTGAGCATCAGGTCATCACCCAGGAGATGATCGACACCCTGCGTCACCGCTTCCAGGGCATCTTCATCGGTCCCGAGGACTTCACCTACACCGACGAAGAGCTGGACGATCTGCATGCAGAGGGTCTGGTCAACGAGCTCAAGGACCTGGCACACAAGGCATACAAGGAGAAGGAAGAAAACGTCGGTTCTCCCATCATGCGTGAGCTCGAGCGCGTCATTCTGCTGCGCAATGTAGACTCCAAGTGGATGGAGCACATCGACGCGATGACCGAACTGCGTAACGGTATCGGCCTGCGTGCTTACGGCCAGCATGACCCGGTTATCGAGTACAAGCGCGAGGGCTTCGATATGTTCGACGCAATGATCGATGCCATCCGTGAGGATACCGTCCGCATGATCTTCCTGGCACAGATTCGCCGTCAGGAAGAACCCAAGCGTGAGCAGGTTGCACACGAGACCAGCGCACAGGGTGCAGATGACGGCAGCGAAGTCAAGCCGACTCCGCACCGCGCAGAGGCTAAGGTTGGCCGCAACGATCCCTGCCCGTGCGGCAGCGGTCTGAAGTACAAGAAGTGCTGTGGTAAGAACGAAGAATAAGAAAAGTTCTTGACTTTTGTTAGAAATCCAACAGACAGAGTGAGAACTTTGTGCTAAGCTGTCTGTCAGATAAGATAGAATAAAGAAGGAGCGAAAAACATGTCTGCGATTAAGATCCGTGACAATATTTACGCGGTAGGTGCGCGTGACCCGGAGGTGCGTATTTTCCACGGTTATGCAACCCCGTTTGGCGCGACCTATAACTGCTATCTGATTCTGGACGGCGATAAGAAGATCCTGGTGGACAATGTAAAGGCTGCGTTCACCGAGGAGTTCTTCCGTAATATCGAGGAGATTTGTCCGGTAGAGTCGCTGGATATTCTGATCCAGAACCATATCGAGCCCGATCATTCGGGCTCCTTCCCGGCACTCCTGGAGCGCTGCCCGAATCTTGAGGTTTACTGCACCGCCGGTGCACAGAAGGGCCTCAAGGCATACTACGGTTGGGAAGGCGCCTGCCATGTCGTGAAGATGGGCGAGACCCTGAACACCGGCTCTTACACCTTCCACTTCATCCCGGCGCCGATGGTACACTGGCCGGACTCCATGCTGACCTACCTGGCAGAGGAGAAGATTCTGTTCTCGAACGATGCATTCGGTCAGCACATCTGCCCGCCGGTCAACTATGACGACGAGCTGGGCGAGGAGCGCCTGATGGAGCGCGCTGTGGACTACTACGGCAACATCGTTCTGCCCTTCGGTATGCAGGTTACCAATCTGCTCAAGGCAGCGTCCGCGCTGGACATCGAGCTGGTTTGCCCGTCGCACGGCGTCATGCTGCGTACTTACATCGGCAAGATGGTTGAGAGCTATGCAAAGTGGGCGAAGAACGAGACCGACCCGAACAAGGTGGTTATGGTTTACGACTCCATGTGGGGTTCGACCGCTGAGATGACCCGTAAGATCTGCGCCGAGTTCGAGGCAGAGGGCAAGCAGGTACATGTACACTGCTTGGCCGATGAGCACTATTCGGCTGTTATGGGTGATATCGTCGAGGCCAAGACCATCTGCATCGGTGCGTCCACCCTCAACAACACCATGATGCCCACGGTTGCAGCATTCCTGACCTACCTCAAGGGTCTCAAGCCCAAGAACCGTGTTGGTCTGGCTTACGGTTCCTACGGCTGGAGCGGTGAGGCGACCAAGGAAGTTGCAGCAGTGATGGAAGGCATGGGCTGGGAAGTCCTGCCCATCCGCAAGCAGCTGTACCGCGGATAATCGGATTTTGAGCAAACGCGCGGCGTAAGTGCCGCGCGTTTTTTTCCAAGTCAAGGAAAGGGGAAAGGCGCATGGAAACCACATTGCTTGCCGCAGGCGTGGTCACGATTCTGGTGATTGCACTGGTTGTGCGTCAGGTGGTGCGCGGCTGCGCCCGCACGGTCTTTGCCGCACCGCCCGAACCGACACCCGAGGAAATCGAGGCTTCATGCACACACAAAACGCTGCCGCCAGCGGTTGAACTGGACGCAGACACGGCGGCCATTGCTGCACAGGCCTGCGCCGTGCTGACGGCTTGGATGCAGGCGATCAACAGCCGGGATGAGACGAAGCTCACGGGCGAGGCCAAGGCACTCAGCGCGCAGCTTGCCGACGAAATTGCAAAGCAGACCCAAAAGGGACAGCGCGAACGCTTTGAGCGTCCAACCGTGCACGAAGCAGTGGTGAGCGCATACGAGCGGGAGACCGGTGCGCTGATCGTGACCCTGAGTGCACAGGCGGTGCACTATGTCGCAAGCGGCGGACAGCTCATCCGCGGACGGGAAGACCTGCCCGAACAGATGCTGTGGGAACTGCAAGGGAGTTTGACCGCACAGGGATGGACACCGACCTGTGCGCGTCTGCTGTAATCAAAACAAAGTAGGGGAAAAGATAGAATATGATAGAATTTATCGCACAATATGCCCATATCTGGCTGGTGGCACTGCCGCTGGTCTTTCTGGGCGCGATTGTGGACTCGGTCGCGGGCGGCGGCGGACTTATCACCCTGCCCGCCTATATGATGGTACTGCCGCCGCATGTCGCGGCAGCGACCAATAAATTTGCAGCCAGCTTCGGCACGCTGTCTTCGCTGCTCCGATTTTTAAAGTCCGGTCAGGTGCATCTGAAAATCAGCCTGATTGCGGCAATCGGTGCACTGATCGGCTCGCCCATCGGCACCCAGATTCAGATGTTCATTTCGGACGATCTGCTCAACAAGATGATGCTCATTATCCTGCTGTGCGTTGCTGTGTTTATGGTCTTTCGTCGGGATTTGGGTGCGGACAATCAGACAGAACTTGCACCGTTCAGCGGAAAGATCGCAGTACAGTCCTTCCTCATTGGTCTGCTCATCGGCGGATACGACGGACTGGTCGGCCCGGGCACCGGAACCTTCCTGATTCTGGCCTTTACCGCGGTACTCGGCATCCCACTCCTGTCCTCGTCGGGCAGCGCCAAGGTGGTAAACTTCGCGTCCAACATTGCCGCGCTCGTCGTCTACCTCATTCACGGACAGGTGCTCTTCGCCGTGGGCATCCCGGCGCTGATCTGCGCCATCTGCGGTTATCAGGTGGGTGCTAATATGGCACTCAAGGGCGGCGGTAAGGTCGTGCGCGGCCTGATCTTCGTCGTGCTCGGTCTGATGATCGTCAAAACCGGTTATACCATGCTTTCGCCGCAGATCAGTGCAGCATTCGGCGGTTAAAAACCGGATATACTGGGGCGAACGGCGTTGCATTTTGCCGTCCAGCCTGTTATAATCTCATTTAGAGAAAAAACCGTTTTCGGAGGAAGATATTTATGAAGTTAGGCATCGTGGGCCTGCCGAACGTCGGCAAATCGACCCTGTTCAACGCCATCACCAACGCAGGCGCGGAGAGCGCGAACTATCCGTTCTGCACCATCGACCCCAACGTGGGCATGGTTGCCGTGCCCGACTACCGTCTCCAGCCGCTGACCGATCTGTACCACGCCAAGAAGACCACCCCGGCGGTCGTTGAGTTCGTGGACATTGCCGGTCTGGTGCGCGGCGCATCCAAGGGCGAGGGTCTGGGCAATAAGTTCCTGTCTCACATCCGTGAGGTAGACGCGATTGTCCATGTCGTACGCTGCTTTGACAACGACAACATTGTGCACGTAGACGGTTCGGTTGATCCGGCGCGTGATATCGAGACCATTAACCTCGAGCTGATCCTGTCCGATATGGAGCACATCGACCGCCGCCTGGAGCGTGTGCGCAAGTCTGCCAAGGCAGATAAGAAGCTGCTGGTCGATGTTGACATTCTGGAAAAGCTCAAGGCGCATCTGGAAGAGGGCAAGACCGCCCGCACCTTCCCCGGCCTTGCAGATGACGAGGATGTACAGCGCGTTATGGCAGAGTCCGACCTGCTGACCGCAAAGAAGGTCATCTATGCGGCCAACATGGACGAGGGCGGCTTCACCGGCGACCAGACCGAGAACGCCCGTCTGGCAGCCGTACAGAAGATTGCAGACGAGGAAGGCGCAATGGTACTGCCCATCTGTGCCAAGCTCGAAGAGGACATCACCAGCCTTGAGCCCGAAGAAAAGGAAATGTTCCTGTCCGATCTGGGCCTGACCGAGTCCGGTCTGGATCGTCTGATCCGTGTCTGCTATGACCTGCTGGGTCTGATGAGTTATCTGACCGCAGGCGAGCAGGAAGTTCGCGCGTGGACGATCACCAAGGGCACCAAAGCACCGCAGGCAGCCGGTAAGATTCATACCGACTTTGAGCGCGGCTTCATTCGTGCCGAGGTTGTATCTTACGATGACCTGATGGAATGCGGCTCGCTGGCTGCGGCTCGTGAAAAGGGCCTGGTACGCTCGGAGGGCAAGGAGTACGTCATGCAGGACGGCGACGTCGTTCTGTTCCGATTCAACGTGTAAAAAAAGAGGAAGCACCGGCTGGGGTTTCGAGCGCCGGACTTCCGAAGGGGAAAGACACGTTTTTTGTGAATGAGTTTACAGGGGGCGCTGCGCGTCCCCTTGCTTTTTGTCGAAATGCTGACCGATTGGTTATTGTAATCGGCATGGATTTGGCATAGAATAAAATTGTCTGTTGTATTGAGAAGTAACCGAGGCAGACAGGGGAGAGGAGACCACGATGGACGAACAAAATAAAAATATCTCTGTCGATGATATCCTGCGGGAGTATGCAGCTATGGACGATGAACCCGCGCCCGTACGTCCGCAGACGACTGTTGAGGCGGACGGCGACCAGGTTTGGCGTCCGGCGCATCAGCCGGCAATGCCGCAGGAGACACAGAAGATCGAGGTACGACAAAATACTGCACACGGGGGAAAAAGTGAGCGGTACAGTCGTTCCAAGAAAAAACACAAACCGGCAAAGACTGGCAAGAGTCGTAAGAGCAGCAGCGCTTCGCGCACGGTAACACCGAATCGGGAAGAACAGCCGCGCGTGTACGGTCATCATGTACCCGAGGACTATGACGCGCGGGACAATGCCGGACGTAAGCCGAAAAAGAAGAAAAAGGGACACGGCAGAGCGGCAGCGCTTGTTATTTTGCTGCTGCTGGTCGCAGGTGCGGGAACGGCTCTGGGCTATACATACGCCACAGATACGGTTTTCCGCGGTGTCACAGCGGGCACGGTTGAAGTTGGGGGACTGAGCGTGGCCGAGGCACAGAATAAGATTCAGACCGAGGTTGGACCGGTGGTTGAAACCGGCAGCATTCAGGTCAAGATCTATGACACCGAGTATCCCATCGCCATTCAGGACGTCACGACCGGACTGGATGCCGCAGCGAGCGCGCAGGCGGCGTACGATATCGGTCATACCGGCGGTGTGGGTGAGCGCGTTGCAGGTGCATTCGGCGCACTGTTCGGCGGCAAGACGGCCGAGCTGGTGATCACGGTCGATGATGCCGCGCTTGACCAGCGACTGGATGAGATTGCATCCGAAGCGCTGACCGAACCGACCGGTGCAACTTGGGAGCTTTCCGGCACCAATCTGATTTTGACCATGCCCAAGCCGGGTGTTAGCTTTGACCGCGACAAGGTGCGCGATGAGGTCAAGACCAAGATTGAGACCATGGATTTCACGCCTTACGAGGTAGAGACCCAGCTGACCGATCCCGAACCGCTGGATGTAGATGAACTCAAGACCCAGGTTGACTGCGAGCCGACCAACGCAATCGTAGATAAGAGCGACGGCAAGACCATCATTCCGGAGAAGAACGGTATCGTGATGGATGCCGACAAGGCACGCGAGATCATTGGTGACGGTACCGAGGCGACCTATACCATTCCGGTTACGGTCACGCCGGCCAAGGTCACCAAGGAAGTGCTCGACCGCGCCCTGTTCCGTGACGTTCTCTCGTCGGCGTCTACCAGCCTCAATACTGGTAATGTCGATCGTACCAACAACGTCACATTGGCGGCCAAGTATATGAACGGCACGATTTTGAACCCCGGCGAGGAGTTTTCTTACAATGGTGTCGTTGGTCAGCGTACCACCGAGCGCGGATTCAAGGCAGCAGGCGCATACTCCAACGGTCAGCTGATCGACGAGGTCGGCGGTGGCGTGTGCCAGCCGTCTTCTACCCTGTATATGGCTGTGCTGCGTGCTGATCTGGAAGTGACCGAGCGCACCAACCACTCGATGACCGTTGCCTACACACCACTCGGAGAGGATGCGACGGTCAGCTACGGCAGTTTGGACTTTAAGTTCAAAAATAATACCGATTACCCCATTAAGCTCATTACCGTGCGTGAGGGCAGTCAGATGAAGGTCAAGATTATGGGCACCAAGGTGGACGACAAGACCGTCCGTCTGGAGACCGAGATTTTGGAGACTCTGACCCCGGAGACCATCAAAAAGACCGATTCTTCGCTCAAACCGGGCGAGACCGAAGTGCAGCAGAGCGCGGTAACTGGCTATAAGACCATCACCTATAAGTACGTGACGGTCAACGGTGAGACGACCAAGGAAGTTGCAAACCGTTCGAGCTATCGCAAGCGCGATAAGATTGTCCTGGTCGGCCCGGAGGCGACAAGCGAACCCGCCAGCAGCTCCAGCACGACGAATTCTTCTTCGTCGTCCGACAGCTCGAGCAGTTCCTCGTCTGGATCTTCGTCCAGCAGCAGTTCGTCCTCGAGTACGTCCGATCCGGAAAGCTGATCATCAGAAAGGAAGAAAGTCAATTTGCAGCAAAAACAACCCCACACGAACCGGGTCAGTATCCGGCGCCGTGCCAAGATCGTGGCAAAACAGCGCGTCATGCGCTGCCTGCTGCCGGTCATGGAAGCCGTTCTGATCTGTGTTCTGCCGATTATCCTGATTGCCGGCCCGATTCAGACCTATATCTATTCGACCGGACAGCTGCTTTTTCCCATTGTGCTGTTTGTCGCCGCTGTGATTCTGCTCATCATGCCGCTTGTGTACGGTCTTATGGGCTTTCTCATGCGCGTGCTGACCGGCGAGCGTCCGCCGCTCCTGTGCGTATTTGACGGTCTGGCCGGCGTAGAAAACTATCTGCGCAGCGTCAAACTGGGACTGTGCATCTTTGTCCATATTGTGCTCTGGATGATTATTCCGATCGCGGCAACTGCTGGATACTGCTATCTCATGCTGCTGCGCGACCCGGCGATTTTGGAGAACGCCGAAAAGCTGTACCAGCTGATCTTGCAGATGAGCGGCCTGTATCTGGTCATTATGATCCCGTTCCTGGCACGCATTCTGCGCTATTTCATCGCCTATCCGATGATGATGCGCGACCGATCGCTGGGCGCATGGCAGGCCACCCGTCAGGCGGCGCGTGCGTTCAAGGGACATAACCTGCATCTGATCGTACTGGTCGTCAGCTTCTTCGGCTGGCAGCTGGTGGGCATGTGGACCATGGGCATCGGCACCCTGTTTTACTGGGGCTATCTGCTCAGCGCCCTGCTCATGTATTTCTGGTATCTGGAGCACCCGGACGGCGGTGAAAACCAGCAGTCCGAGAGCATCCCGGAACAAAAGCAAGAATAAACCGCGACCGTCGCTTGCTCTGCACATCTGTGCACCGCGAGCGGCGGTTTTTCTGCCTGTATTTTTGAGGAATTTGCGCCCATTCTATTGATTGCAGCGGTAAATTCCGGTATGATATAAGATAGACTGAATAAATTTAGGAGGAATGAGAGAGAATGGAAAAGAAACCTTACTATATCTCGACCGCCATTGCCTATACGTCTGCCAAGCCGCATATCGGCAACACCTATGAGATCGTCCTGGCCGATGCCATCGCGCGTTACAAGCGCATGACCGGTTACGACGTTTACTTCCAGACCGGTACCGACGAGCATGGCCAGAAGATTCAGGAAAAGGCCGAGGCTGCAGGCATTACGCCTCAGCAGTACGTCGACAACGTGGCAGGTCAGATCAAGGAAATCTGGGATCTGATGAACACCACCTATGATCGCTTCGTGCGCACCACCGATCCGATGCACGTCGAGAAGGTACAGAAGATCTTCAAGAAGCTGTACGATCAGGGTGATATCTATAAGGGTTCGTACAAGGGCAAGTACTGCACGCCCTGCGAGTCGTTCTGGACCGAGAGCCAGCTGGTTGACGGCAAGTGCCCGGACTGCGGCCGCCCGGTTGTCGACGCAGAGGAGGAAGCATACTTCTTCCGTATGAGCAAGTACGCTGACCGCCTGATGGAGTACATCGAGACTCACCCCGACTTCATCCAGCCCGAGTCGCGTAAGAATGAGATGGTCAATAACTTCCTGAAGCCCGGTCTGCAGGATTTGTGCGTTTCCCGTACTTCCTTCAACTGGGGCGTACCGGTTACCTTTGACGACAAGCATGTCGTTTACGTTTGGCTGGACGCACTGACCAACTATATCACCTTCTGCGGCTGGGATCCGGACGGAAATCACGACGAGCACTACAAGAAGTTCTGGCCGGCTGATGTACACCTCATCGGTAAGGACATCATCCGTTTCCATACCATCTACTGGCCGATCTTCCTGATGGCACTGGGCGAAGAGCTGCCCAAGCAGGTCTTTGGTCATCCGTGGCTGCTGGTCGGTGACGGCAAGATGTCCAAGTCCGCAGGCAACGTCATCTATGCCGACGATCTGGTCAAGTATTTCGGCGTAGACGCAGTGCGCTACTACGTTCTGCACGAGATCCCGTTTGCAAACGACGGCGTGCTGACCTACGAGATGATGATGGAGCGCATCAACTCCGATCTGGCAAACGTTCTGGGCAATCTGGTCAACCGCACCATTGCGATGGATCAGAAGTACTTTGACGGCAAGATCATGGAGCCGTGTGCGGCTGAGCCGGTCGACGAGGAACTCAAGGCAATGGCTCTGGAACTGCCGGCTAAGGTAGAAGCTAGAATGAAGGATCTGCACGTCGCAGACGCCATTGACGAGATCTTTGCGCTGCTGCGCCGCTCCAACAAGTATATCGACGAGACCATGCCCTGGGCTCTGGCCAAGGACGAGACCAAGCAGGCACGTCTGGGCACCGTTCTGTACAACCTGCTCGAGTCCATCCGCTTCGCTGCAACTATGCTGCGTCCCTACCTGCCCGAGACTGCGGACAAGATCTTTGCCCAGCTGAACGTTGAGGACAAGGGCATCGAGTCGCTGTCTGCCTTTGGCGGTATGCCGGTTGGTCAGAGCGTTGGCAAGGCTGAGATTCTGTTCGGTCGTATCGACATCGCAAAGAAACTGGCAGAGATCGTCGGCGAGGACGCTTCTGCCGACAAGAAGGCTGACAAGAAGCAGGACAAGGCTTCCAAGAAGGAAGAGAAGAAGAGCAAGAAGGTCGAAGTGCCCGAGGGCTGCATCACCATCGACGAGTTTGCAAAGGTTGAGATGACCGTCTGCAAGGTACTCGCATGCGAGAACGTACCCAAGAGCGAGAAGCTGCTCAAGTTCCAGCTGAACGACGGCAGCGGTGAGACCCGCCAGATCCTGTCCGGTATTGCAAAGTACTACAAGGCAGAAGACCTCGTGGGCAAGACCCTGGTTGCCTGCACCAATCTGCCGCCGCGCAAGATGATGGGTCAGGCTTCGAGCGGTATGATCCTGTCGGCTGTCCGTGAGAAGGAAGACGGCACGGAAGAGCTGCATCTGGTGATGCTGGATGACGCGGTACCGGCTGGCGCAAAGCTGTGCTGATTTTGAAATGATTGTGGCAAGGGCGCGGGGGAGACTCTGCGCTCTTGTGTTATTTTTGCAGACAAAAGGAGGTCATACACTTGTACGAATATGCTTATGAGACGATTTATACCGGCGGTGGATTTTTTATGGATAACAGCAGTCAGGAACACCGGAAAATTATTGCATCTTACGCGGCGAAAGGATGGCGGTTTGCCGGATTTGTACCGAGTAAGTTTACCAGCAACGGCGGTATCAAGGAACTTGACCTCGTATTTGAGCGGGAGGTATGATGTTACAGGTATTTGATACACACGCACATTATGACGATGGCCGGTTTGACGAGGATCGCGACACGCTGCTCGCGTCCATGCCGGAAAACGGTGTACAGCTGATCCTCAATCCCGGCTGTGACCCGGAAACCAGCCGCAAGGCGATTGCCTACGCCGAGCGCTATCCGTTCGTGTACGCGGCGGTCGGTTATCACCCGGAAAATATTGAGGGCGTATCTGACGAACAGATCGCGGACGGTCTCAAAGAGATCGAGGAGATGGCAAAGCATCCCAAGGTCAAGGCCATCGGTGAAATCGGTCTGGATTACTACTGGTGCAAAGACCCGGGCGAGCGCCGCCGTCAGCAGGAAGTCTTTCGTGCACAGATGCGCATGGCTGGACGCTGCGATCTGCCGGTCATCATCCACGACCGTGAGGCACATCTGGACAGCCTGACCGTTGTGGAGCAGTATCCCAATGTCCGGAGCGTCTTTCACTGCTATTCCGGTTCGGCAGAGTTTGCCAAACAGCTGCTGGCACTGGGATGCATGATCTCGTTTACCGGCGTGATCACCTTCAAAAAGTCCAAGAAGGCACGCGAAGCCATCGAAGTGATTCCGATGGAACGCCTGATGATCGAGACCGACGCGCCCTACATGGCGCCCGAACCCTATCGCGGCAAGCGCAATTCGTCGCTCTATGTGCACCGCATGGCTGAGACCATCGCCGAGATCAAGGGAATTACACCCGAGGAAGCGGCACGTGTGACGCTGGAAAATGGCAAGCGATTTTTCGGCATTGACTGATCGACTTTCCCCAAGCCCTGTCGGACTTGGGGGATTTTTATCGGACAATTGTAAACCTATTAGAAATTAAAGGTTTACAATGAAAGAGCGGCATGGTATGATGAAGCAGTTAGGAGGTGCATGCTGTGGCAACCAGAGAACAACTGATCGCCCTGTTTGAGAGCAATCAGGGTACTTATTTTTCCGGGGAAGATATCGCAGAGCGGCTGTCCATCTCGCGTGCAGCGGTGTGGAAGGCGGTCAATAGCCTGCGCGCTGAGGGGTATCCGATTGATGCCGTGCGCAATCGGGGATATTGTCTGTCGCAGACGACCGATGTGCTGTCTGCTCAGGGCATTGCAAAATATTTGACCGATGACTGTGCCGAAATCCAGCTGACCGTCTTACCCGAGGTCGATTCCACCAACACAGCTGTGCGCGAGCGGGCGGCGGCCGGTGCGCCTGAGGGCGTAACCGTGGTGTCCGCCTGTCAGACACAGGGACGCGGACGCATTGGGCGGACGTTCTTTTCTCCCTCACAGACCGGTGTTTATCTCAGCCTGCTGCTGCGTCCGCCGCACTGTCAGCCACAGGAGGCGGTCAAGCTGACCACTATGGCGGCGGTTGCCGTGTGCGAGGCGATTGAGGAAGTATCCAGCGAACAGGCGCAGATCAAATGGGTCAACGATATCTTTATCGGGGACAAAAAGGTGTGCGGCATCCTGACCGAGGCCGCCTTGGGACTGGAAGACGGCTGTCTGGACTATGCGGTACTCGGTGTAGGTATCAACGTCTATGCACCCAAAGATGGATTTCCGGAGGAACTGCAAAAAATTGCCGGTTCGGTGTTTGAGACCGCGCAGAACGATGGGAAAAACCGCATCGCCGCCGCGTTTTTGAATCATTTCATGGCAGATTATAAAAATCGTAACGTGAGTGACTATGCTGCGCACTATCGTGCCCGCAGTCTGGTCATCGGACGGGACATCTGGGTCATGCAGGGCGGACAGGCATACCCGGCGCATGTGCTGGACGTGGACAGAGAGTGTCGTCTGCATGTTCAGTACGCGGATGGCCGTATCGACTGCCTGACCTCGGGTGAAATCAGCATCCGCGTGCGATCGGAAGGAGTTTAACCCGTGACTGTAACAAAGACCAAAAATCTGACCCTGTGCGCACTGTTTGTCGCACTCATCGCCGCCGGTGCGTTCATTAAGATTCCGGTTCCGGTGGTGCCGTTCACCCTGCAAACGCTGTTTACCATGCTGGCCGGACTGCTGCTCGGTGCCAAGCGCGGCTGTACGGCAGTGTGCATTTATATCATTCTGGGACTGATGGGCCTGCCCATCTTCGCGAGCGGCGGCGGCCCGGGCTACATTTTCCAGCCCAGTTTTGGCTATCTCATCGGCTTTGCGGTCGGTGCTTACGTGACCGGAGCCATTGCAGGCAAGAGCGATCACCCGAGTTATAAACGCCTGCTGGCTGCGAATTTTGCCGGACTTGCGATCGTGTACCTGTTCGGCATGGTCTATTACGGCCTCATCAGTAATTTTTATCTTGGCACACCGATTGGCCTGTGGCCGCTGTTTTTGTACTGCTTTTTGCTGGTCGTGCCCGGTGATATCGTTCTGTGTATCCTGGGTGCAATTCTGGCAAAGAGATTGCGGCCGTGGATTGGCATAGAAAGGGAGTAAGCGAGACATGACAGAGATAGAAAACCTGTGCGCGCGCGTGCTCAGCGGGGAAAAAATCACCCGTGAGCAGGCACTGGAACTGTATCACCAGCCGCTCGAGCCGCTGTGCGCAGCTGCCGACCGCATCCGTCGCGCATTTTGTCAGGACGCCTTTGACCTATGCACGATCATCAACGGAAAGAGCGGAAAGTGTTCGGAAAACTGCAAATTCTGCGCGCAGTCGGCGCACAACCATACGGGAGCGGCGATATATCCGCTGCTCTCGGCAGAGGAGATCACAGCCGAAGCTCGGAAAAACGATGCGCAGGGCGTGCTGCGTTATTCCATCGTCACGTCGGGTAAACGGCTGAGCGATGATGAAATCGAGGCAATGTGCGAGGCGGTGCGGCAGATTCGCGCGGAGACCGGTATTTCGGTCTGCGTGTCGTTTGGTCTGCTCGATCAGCAGCAGTACGAGAGACTGCGGGACGCAGGCGTGACCCGTGTGCACAACAATCTGGAAACCTCGCGTCGGAATTTTCCCAACATCTGCACTACGCACACCTATGACGACAAGATTGCGGCCATCCGTGCGGCGCAGGCTGCCGGTCTGACTGTGTGCAGCGGCGGTATCATGGGACTGGGCGAGACCGTAGAAGATCGCATTGATATGGCGCTGACCCTGCGGGAACTGGACATTCACAGCGTGCCGGTCAATGTACTCAATCCCATCTCGGGCACGCCGCTTGAGCACTGCACGCCGCTGACCGAGGATGAAGTGCGCCGCATTGTGGCGGTCTATCGTTTCCTGCTCCCCGATGCCTCCATTCGACTGGCTGGTGGGCGCGGTCTGCTGCCTGATAAGGGCAGAGAATGTTTCCTGTCTGGTGCAAACGCGGCCATTTCGGGCGACATGCTGACCACAGCGGGAATTACGGTCGAGACCGACCGCCGGATGCTTCAGGAACTAGGATACGAGGTGAAGCGTTGTCATGGCTAAGACTCTGTTTGTCATCGGAACCGGTACGGACGTCGGCAAGACTTATGTGACCGGTCTAATCGTCAAAAAATTACGCGAACACGGCAGGAAAGCGGCCTACTTCAAGGCTGCAATGAGCGGAAACGAGCGGGATGCGCAGGGCAATCTGATTCCGGGGGACGCGCTGCATATCAAGACCATATCGGGTATCGAGCAGCCGCTCGCGACCATGTGTCCTTATGTGTACGAGCATGCAGTCTCTCCGCATCTGGCTGCACAGATCGAGGGAAACCCGGTCGAGTTGTCGCGCGTCACCCAAGATTTACACAGCCTGTGCACGGCGTACGATTTTGTGACTATGGAAGGTGCGGGCGGTATTCTGTGTCCCATTCGTTTTGATCAGACCCAGCACCTGCTGCTTCCCGAACTGATTCATGCGTGCAAGATGGACTGTCTGCTGGTTGCAGATGCCGGTCTGGGTACGATCAACGCCGTGGGACTGACTGCGGCCTACCTCAAGGAACAGGGAATTGCACTGCGCGGCATCGTGTTCAACCGGTTTGAGCCGGGGAATCTCATGCACAAGGACAATAAAACTATGTGCGAACTTCTCACCGGTGTGCCGGTTGTGGCCTGCGTCCGGCAGGGAGATACCGACCTCGACCTGGACGCAGAGACGCTCGAAGCACTGTACAAGGAGGCGGACGTATGATCTGGTATCCCTATCAGCAGATGAAAACCATGCCGGCACCGTTTGAAATCGTGGATGCCGAGGGCGTGTATCTGTATACCAAAGAGCACAAAATGATCGACTCGGTATCCTCGTGGTGGAGCGTCATTCATGGCTACAAACACCCGGCGCTGAATGAAGCCATCATAGAACAGGTGAGAAAGTTCTCACATGTCATGCTGGGCGGTTTGACACATGAGCCGGTGCGCAAACTGTCGGATAAATTGCAGTCCTTTTTGCCCGGAGATCTGGATTACTGCTTTTTTTCGGACTCGGGCAGCGTAGCCGTCGAGGTCGCGCTCAAAATGGCGCTGCAATATTACGTCAATCGCGGTGAGCAGCAGCGCACGATGATTTTGGCGCTTGAGCATGCTTACCATGGAGACACCTTTAAGACCATGGAGGCAGGTGATGACGAGGACTATCACTTTGTGCTGAATGCCTACGGAAAGAGCCCGTATGTCGTGCATATCCCGACCGAGATTGCGGCACTGGAGCAGGCATTTGCGCAGTACCATGATAAGCTTAACTGTGTGCTCGTCGAACCGCTGTTGCAGGGTGCAGGCGGCATGCGAATGTATGATGTCTCGTTTTTACAGCGTGCTCGTGAGCTGTGCGATCAGTACGGCGTGCTGCTGGTGTTCGACGAGGTCGCGACCGGATTTGGACGCACGGGCAATCGTTTTGTTGCCGATCTGGTACTGCCGGACATTCTGGTATTGGGCAAGGCGCTGACCGGCGGCTATATCGGCCATGCGGTTACGGTTGCAAACCATAAGGTTTACGATGGATTTTACGACGATGACCCCGCGCATGCCCTCATGCACGGCCCGACTTTTATGGGCAATGCACTGGCATGCAGCGTGACGCTCAAGTCCATCGAATTGTTTGAGTCCGAGAACTATATGGACAAGATCGCGCGTATTGAAGCCATCACCAGACGGGAACTGTCCGGTTTTTCTAACCCGCGTATCCGTGAAATTCGCATTATGGGCGGTTGTGTGTGCATTGAGGTTTATGATTCCGAGACGCTGCGCGGATATCAGCAGTTTGCCTGTGAACGGGGCGTGTTCAGCCGTCCGTTTCTGAATTATCTGTACGCCATGGTGCCCTATGTCATTTCAGAAGACCAGCTGGTCACTGTGCTGGACTGCATGAAGGCATGGTTTTCCCGGTGAGGACGCCGGTCTGTGTGCGAAAAATATAAGGAAATAACTGTCAATCAGCCCGCGCTTATGGTATACTTGTAACGTCAAGTATCGTAAGTGCGGGCCTTTTATACCAAAATACTGGATGCGCAAGCGAACTTGATTAAAGCAAAAAAATTCCGAAAACGCAGACTGAAATGACATTTTTGTTTCCAATCCTGCCTGCTCCACGCTGCGTGGAGTGAATTTCAGCAGGCGGTGGGTTGTCCGTGGACACCTGACACGCTATGCTGAAAGCACAAAGGAGGGATCGTTATGGAAAACCGGAAAATCGGTGCATTCATTGCAGAGAGGCGAAAGGAAAGCGGACTGACTCAACAGGCATTGGCTGACCGCTTGGGGCTGACCAACAAGGCAGTGTCCAAGTGGGAGACTGGGGTTTCACTTAGATAAAGATACCACACCATTCCCACGCTGACTTTTGCTCAAC